>JAEEGJ010004394.1_pt1 | contig 47895 bp, 40 predicted proteins | sample 8958761 | NCBI WGS metagenome assembly JAEEGJ01 (sample SAMN16246546, study PRJNA631951) | gut metagenome | biome: gut microbiome; feature: rumen; material: RS-attached | host: Bos | place: Iran: Karaj | collected 2018-10
TGCTCGTCGCTATCGATTGCATGACGCTGCCCCCCGTCTTCATCGGCACACTGCTGACCATGCTGCAGGACCGCCGCCGACCGCTGTGGCCCATTTTCGTCGTCATGACGCCCTGTGCGGTGATCGCAGTGCTGCAAATCAGCCTGCCATCCATCGATCTCACAACCCCGAACAAAGTCTATGGGCTGGTCCTCATCGTGGCCTTTATTATATATATGGTGGTGGCCGTGAGACACTATGGGCGGTGGTTGCGCGACAACTACGCCGATCTCGAGCACAAGGAGGTGTGGCTCAGCCTTACGCTGCTCATCGGCCTCATGCTACTGCTCATGTGCTATGAATATACCGACAACTACGTGATGTGCACCATCGCCCACCTCATCGGATTCCCACTGGCGGGTCTCCTGCTGTGGCGCGTGGAGACATTGAAAGACCTGAGCACAGACAGCCTCCCATCCAATTCGGCCCTTAGCGACGACTGCCCGAGCAAGCACTCGGCGACGCCGCACGAAGCAAAGAGCCCCTCCTCCAAGGGCGAGGCTTCACATATCGGCCAACTGCTGGCGAAGCACTGCGAAGACACGAAGCTCTACTTGCAGACAGACCTGACCTTACCGCAACTCTCGGCAGCCGTCGGTGTGAACCGCTACTATCTCAGCCAGTATTTCGCCAGTCAGGACACAAGCTACTATGAATACATCCACGACCTTCGCATCCGCCACTTTACAGCCCGCTACCGTGAGCTTGCCGCTGCACAGGAACCCATCGTCGCCCAGCAGCTGGCCCAGGAGAGCGGCTACCATAGCTACAGCACCTTCAGTTCTGCCTTCAAGCAGCGCATGCACAAGAGCGTCACCGCCTGGATACGCGAAGAGGTAATAGCGCCAGCCTCCTTCAGGGCGCGCACCACGTTCGTATAGAATTCCGACGACACGTCAGCGCGCCATGCGATACCGATCCTGACGGGCTGATCCTTCTGGTTATTACCATTGTCAGAGTCGTTGCTGCACGCAACAAAGATTAAAGCCAAAAAGGCCAAAAGAAGAAAAAAATAGAGGCGCACCCCATTCGGATGCCCCTCTATTTTTACATTTTTACCTTTTTACTTTTTTACCTTTTCCTACATTCCCATGCAGGACGTTGCACCGAGTGCGGTGAGGATGGCAGACGCAATGGATGCGATGATCTGCACAACCCATTTGATAGTTTCTTTCTTTGTCATACGCTTTTAAGATTTTAATGGTTAAAGAATTTTTTGGCACGGATTTCACGGATTTTCACTGCTTTATTTATTCAGCTGAGTGGAGCCCGCAGGCCTCGGGTCTGGCGCAGCCCCCGGGTCTGGCGCCAAAATGGAAGGCGCAGCCCCCGGGTCTGGCGCCCAAAGTACAGTCGCGCGCGACTTTACTTTGGGGCCTGACCCCAGTGTGCAGGGGCTCGATTAAGGCTCGTTGGTAGGACCGTCGCCCGAGTCGTTGCCACCCTGAGAATTACCACCCGAGTTAGAACCACCGCCGATGGCCTCGGCCTTGGCAGCTGCGATCTCGGCAGCAGCCTTGTCAGTCCAGCCCAGCTTGGCCACCTTGTTCAGCTCCTCACGAGTGTACTCACCAGTAGCCTGTGCCAGGAGCTTCAGGCTCTGCACGGCAGCACCCGTCTTGTCGGTCTTGCCGATGGTGCCGATGCTGGCAGAGATGGTCTTGTCGGTCTCAGGATCGTACAGCTTGGCACAGCCGTTGCCGATCACGCTCACCTTGAAGATAGCCAGGTCGTCGACCTTCACGGTGTTGCCCATCAGGGTCTGCTCACGGGTACACTTCACGAAGTCACGCAGGATACCCTCGATGGTACCTCCCGAGAACGGGGTGTTGTGCTCAGACATGTGCTTGGCCATCTCGTGGATGTTGAGCGTCTGCTTGTAGCTCACGCGAGGGTAGTACTTGCCGTAGCCCACGCTCGAATTGTTGTTGTTTTGTGAAAGATAAAGTTCAATCATGTTTGTAAAATTTTAATGGTTAAATAATTTTGTTACTTTGTCTCGATTCCTCTCCAGCCTGCGCACTGCCTTTGATTCCTTTTGACACTGCGAAGGTACGAAATATATTTTCGGCTTTGCCAGTTCTTGCAAGTTATTGCAAATTGTTGCAATATTTAGTGTAATTTTCTTCGTTTTTCTCGATTGTTTTCCCCAGCTACGCCATCTACATGACCTCACGCGTCGCACGTTCACGCCCGCAGAGGTGCAGCTGATCTACACACAATTGGGCGAGCCGTAACGAACCCACTTCTCAGAAAATAAGAGAATCTTATTTTCCAGTAAGAGCCATTTGTCACGCAGATAAATGGCTCTTATTACTACTACATACAAATTTTGTGCATTGTGCAATTGTGCAATTGTGCATTTGGTCTTTTAAATTTTTCAAAATAGTATGAATTTATTTTTATTATATATTATATAATATATATTATATAATATATAATAAACTTATTTTTGAACAATTTTGTGGCTATTTCAATTTTGCATTTGCACAATTGCACAAATGCACAAGTTGCCTATCCAAAATGGTTATAGATCTTTATCTAGTGGGACAATGGGACAGGGACATTTGGGGACAATTGCTAAATTAGAAAGGGACAAATACTTATAATTGTATATTTAATTTATATTATATTATAATATAATATAAATTAATATTCTTCTTGTCTCATTTTGGCAATTTCAAAATCCAAATTGTCCCGAATTGTCCCTGTCCCATTGTCCCGTTCTTGCGATCGCGATCTGACAACAGCATCTGGGAAATTTTTCCCACATGTCAGATCTACAAGTTGCCCTCCAGTTACAGGGCTTTTTTAGTTTACGTGGAATGGACGATTATTTCGTAAATTTGCCACGTCATGAGGAATTTCGACTACCTAAAGCAGATAACTGCGCTATTTAAAACTTTCCACAAATTATTCTGTAATTAGTAGCATTTCACATGCCAATTCATCACTTTCTGCCCTGCGTTTCGTTACGTTTCAGTAGACAAGAAGTAACTAATGGGTATGTTGTTTTGTTGAAATGTTGAAAAAACGTGTTTTAATTTTGGTGATATGCTGTTTTTTCGCTAATTTTGCAATCAAATTAACTTAAAACAACGATATGAGTGGAATAACAGGTAAGATCAAGAGTCAGGTAGACGCTATCTGGATGAGTTTCTGGACAGGCGGTATCACCAACTCTATCGATGTGCTGGAGCAGATGACCTACCTCTTTTTTATGAAGATGCTCGACGATGCTCAGTTGGATAAGGAGGCTATTGCTGTGAAGATGGGTATGGGCGATGTGGAGCTGCCCGATGCCGTGTTCAAGAAGGGTCTCTGGCATAACCCCGATACTGACAAAGATGTACCCTATAAGAACCTGCGTTGGAGCGAGTTCCGTCACTTCACCCCTGAAGAGATGTTCAACACCGTGCGCTTCGATGTGTTCACCTTCATCAAGCACCTCAACGATGCCAAAACCTCTGCCTACAGCCGTTTTATGAGCGACGCCGTGTTCCTCATCCAGCAGCCACGCACGCTGGTGAAGGTAGTAGAGGGCATCAATGAGCTGGATATGAACGATCGCGACACGATGGGCGACGTCTACGAGTATGTGCTGGGCAAGATGGCCGCCTCGGGCACCAATGGCCAGTTCCGCTCTCCCCGTCACATCATCCGCATGATGGTAGAGCTGATGCAGCCGCGCCTCGACGATCGCATCTGCGACCCCGCCATGGGCACGGCAGGCTTCGATGTGGCCTGTGCGCAGTATATCAAGGAGCATTATCAGCAGGAACTCCTGAAGAAGCAGAACTCCCAGCACTTCCGCACGAAGATGTTCAGCGGCTTCGATACCGACCCCAAGATGCTGCGCATCGGCTCTATGAACCTCATGCTGAATGGTGTCGACGATCCGGATGTCCGTGCGCAGGACAGTCTCTCGAATCAGAACACCTGCGAGGGCTATTACTCGCTGATCATGGCTAATCCGCCCTTCTCGGGCACGCTCGACTATGAGGTGGTGAACGACTCACTGCTGACGCTCACGCGCACCAAGAAGACGGAACTGCTCTTTATGAGCCTCTTTATCCGCATGCTGGAGTTAGGAGGTCGCTGTGCCAGCATCGTCCCTGATGGTGTGCTCTTCGGCACCTCCACCGCCCACCTTGCGCTGCGCAAGGAGCTCGTAGACCATCAGCACCTGCAGGCCATCATCAGCATGCCCTCAGGCGTGTTCAAGCCCTATGCAGGCGTCTCTACCGCCATCATCGTCTTCACCAAGACTAACGCCCAGAGCACGGATCGTGTATGGTTCTACGACATGAAGGCCGATGGATTCTCTCTCGACGACAAGCGCAACGAGATACAGGATAATGATATCCCTGACATCATTGAGCGGTTCCACAAACTCGATGGCGAGGCAGAGCGCAGCCGTCAGGATCAGAGCTTCTTCGTGCCTGCCCAGGAGATTCGTGACAACGACTATTCGCTGGCCATCAATAAATACAAGGAAGTAGAGCGTGAAAAGGTGGTCTACGATGCCCCCGAGGTCATCTTAGGCCGCTTCGAGCAGCTTCAGAATGAGATCACCGAGGCGATGAATGAGTTCAAGACGAAATATATGAAATAGTTTTTGGCTCAAATGCTTGCATGATAGAAAATAAAAGTTTAACTTTGCAGACAAATCAGAATGAAAGATGACATACTTGAATCAGTTTCACAAAGAGGCAGTGGAGAGGAAACTGCGGAAAATCGCAGAATCCATGAAATCGCCGATGAACTCCATCGACGCTGCCAATTATATGAAGCGCAACTTCGAACTAGCCAAGACGATGTAAACCGCCTCGACGTAGAGCAGCGTGTTGCAGAGCAATATGCCAAAGAGAATGGCATGTGGATACCTTTTGGTGATGTTTTCGATTTAGGCACTCCAGGCCCCAGCGGCAACGAGAATGATACCTATGTGTCTAATGACATTATCTATAAAGTCAACAATCTCTTGAATACAGGTAGTATTCTTCGTTTGCTTAGCAGGCTGATGTGGCACAATAATCTCTTTTATGACACCGCATACACGCTATATGGTTTTACAGGATTTGATGGGCGAACAGTCATGCCTGTTTTGCAGCAGCGACTAGTCAAGAATGCTGTGCCCGCCACAGCCATAGAGATAGAGACTTATATGGCTGCTATAGGCTTTGAGAAACGGAATAATGAAGGGCGCTTCTCCAATGGCGATTATGAGGTCTGGGATTTAGTGCCAAGAAATGTCTTGAAGGACAAAGATGGTGACATCTTTATCATCGATGCGGAGATAGCTATGAATAATGAAAGAGGCTAAAGATATGAAAGAAGGCTGGGAATATAAGAAGTTAGGAGAGGTTTGTGATGTTATTGAAAACATAAGCTGGTCTGATGTTGACGATAACACCACATACCAATATATTGATCTTTCGGCTGTTAATAGAAATACTTATTCTATAGATGACACTACAACCATATCTAAATCAGATGCGCCTTCGAGAGCAAAACAGATTGTTAAACATAAGGATATTCTATTTGGGACAACAAGGCCCCTGTTAAAGAGAGTTTGCGTTGTTCCTGTAGAAAACGACAATAATATTTGTAGTACCGGATTTTGTGTGTTAAGGCCAAAAAATAATATGATTCTATCTAAATGGGTCTTTTATCAACTTCTATCTGAAAAGTATTATAATTTTATCGAGCCTCTTCAAAGTGGTGCAAACTATCCTGCTGTATCTGATAGAATAGTAAAATCTTATATTATTCCATTGCCCTCTTTGTCGGAACAGCAGCAGATAGTTTCAGAGCTTGATTTGCTGAGTGGAGTGATAGAGAAGCAAAAGGCTCAATTAGAGGAACTCGATAAACTCGCCCAATCCATTTTCTATGATATGTTCGGCGATCCCGTCACCAATGAAAAAGGCTGGGAACTGAGAAAGTTAAAAGAGCTTGGACAATTAGGACGTGGAGTTTCTAAGCATAGACCAAGGAATGCTCCCGAACTTTTAGGTGGTAGTATGCCCTTGATTCAGACAGGAGATGTTTCCAATTCAGGAATGTACATAACGGCCTATTCGTCAACATATTCGGAAATCGGTGTAGCTCAAAGTAAAGTATGGTTAGCAGGTACATTATGTATAACTATAGCTGCCAACATTGGTAATTGTGCAATATTGACTTTCGATGCATGTTTCCCTGATAGTGTCGTGGGATTTATTGCAAACGAAAAAGTTGCACTAAAAGAGTATGTATATTACATTTTTGAAAGAATGCAATCAATACTAGAAGCAAATGCACCTGCTGTTGCTCAAAAGAATATAAATCTGAAGATATTAGACGAATTGTTGATCCTTCTCCCTCCACTCTCCCTCCAGCAAGAATTTGCGGCAAAGGTGGAGGCAATAGAAGCGATGAAGGCGAAAGTTCGCCAGTCTCTCAAAGAAGCGGAAACGCTGTTTAACTCACGTATGGATTACTATTTCAACTGAGGAAAATGACAAGGATTTACATTATACAAGTCTCAAGACACTTGAGGCCATACTTAAGAATAGAACATAAAACATAAAAAATTTAGATGTGTGTTACATCTATTAATCAAAAATATAGTTTATGAATAAATTTGTTTTACTTACCTTTGGGCTGTTATTCGTTACTTTGAGTTCATTCAGCCAAGAAACCAGGAAATCACTTCTGCAAAAAGCGGAAGCTGGAGATGGTGATAGTCAATGCCTGTTAGGCGTTCGATATTATGATGGTGCTGAAGATACCAAAGTTGACTATAAGAAAGCTTTCAAATGGCTTAAAAAAGCTGAGAATACTGGCGTGAATGAACAAAAGGAATTGTTTAACGTATGTATGGGCCATTGTTATTATATGGGCTATGGAACTGAAAGGAATTATAAGAAGGCACTCCAGTATTATCAGGTTGCAGCAGATATGGGTAATGCAAGAGCTCAGAATCAAGTAGCAGGCATCTATTATTTAGGAAATGGTATAAAAGAGAATAAAGCATTAGGTGCATTTTGGTATGAGAAAGCTGCAATTCAAGGTTTTAGTATTTCTCAATATGTGTTAGGGGCTTTATACCGTGACGGAGATGGTGTTGACCAAGATTATGCAAGAGCTCTATATTGGTTTCAGAAGGCAGCTGATCAAGGACATGTTGAGGCTATGAATGCATATGGAAATATGCTTTTTAATGGTCATGGAGTGGAGAAGAATATGGACTTAGCCATCTATTGGTGGACCAAAGCAGCAGAGAATGGTTCCGCTAATGCTAAGTCAAATCTAAATCGGTTTGCAACGAATAACAATTATAATGATGTGACAGAGTCCTCACAAGATGATTCGGAATCTTCGGGCACATCGACAGTCGACGCTCTTTATCAGCTTGGTAATGCTCTTCAATCGCTGGGTCAATCGCTAGGTGGAGGTAATGTAAACGGAGGTGCTTACCAGAATACTAACATGTATAATACAAATATGAATTCTGGTGCCAATAATAGCTCTTCATCGTCTAAAAGCAAGAAATGTGACGAGTGCTTAGGCAATGGAAAATGCTCTGGCAAAGGCTCTTCGTCAAAATATCATTGTCATGGATCCGGGAAATGCTATGCATGTAATGGTAAAAGTCATAATGGCGTAGGTATGCATCAGACTGCTGGACATTACGGAGATTGTGATGTCTGTAACAATTCCGGAAAATGTAAATATTGTGACGGAAACGGGAAATGCAAGAAATGCAATGGCAAGGGATATCTGTAAAGCTAAAATATAAGGCTGCAAGGCATAATTCGCCCTGATAATTTGGATGTTAATGATATTTTTTCTATATTTGCAGCAGAATGAGGAATTTCGACTATCAAATCACAGGTGATTAATCGTTTTGGGAAATCAACAGCCTATCCCTCCGATCGCTTCACCTCCGCGACTCACTCCTCCCGATGCTGATGAACGGACAAGTAACTGTTGAATAAGAATGATATTTGAAGATATAAAAAAACGATCTATGGATTTAGGAGCTATCATAGCATTCCTGGAACTTGAAATAGATAACGATAAAAAGCGGATTTCTAACCAAGAAGGTAAGAATAGTTTTTTTGGTACTGTCTTTTTTGGCATCTACGAAGATCGAATACCGATTGCTGAAGAATGCAAGGAGAAACTCACGATTGTAAAAGCATTCTTAGAAAAGTTTGATTCAGAGAGTTTTCAAGAGGCCAAAATAGGGGACTATAAACCTAGAAAACTTACCTCTCATCTTGATATTTTGAAATATCGGACAGAAATTACGAAAACTAAAAAAGCAATAGAACCTCTTTTGTTTATCTCAAAATCGAAAGGTGACATAGTGCGAAAGAAAAAGTGCGAAGAATGTCTGGAACATTTGAGACATATATATTCTGCATTGGCAAAGATAAAAAATTAAGATATGATTGAAATCTGGAATACGTTTTGCGAAGATATAAGCAAAAATAAAAGCGTGAAAGAAATGGTATTCGAAAAGGATATCGTTAAGAGTTTCCTTCAAGAGCTGGGATGGTCACGATATAAGCACAACCTAAAAGAACAGTTGGGCTTATATAAGGGCAAGTGGAGACCAGATTTTGTGTTCTATCTGAATAATGATGAGGAAAACAAGGAAATAATTCTTGAGTTAAAGAAACCTGATCATAAGCAACGCAAGGCGGATATAGAGCAAATAGAGGCCTATATGAAACTGACTGATTGCCGCTTTGGCCTCTATTTCGGTGAGAAGCTAGAGGTATTCTATTTGATGGATGTTCAAGGTAAAAGGTCTGCTGTCTCTGTGACAAATATTGATTGGACTTCAGATAATTTGGCTGGAACAAGTTTTATTAAATTACTTTCATTCCAAACGTATGACAGGCGGAAACTCGAAAAATATTGCCTGGAGAATATTGAAGCAAATGACAAAATAGAGTTTTGGAAAACAGAAGCTGGGCAGGATGAACTATATAATGCTGTTATAAACAGCTGCAATTTGTCGGAAGCTATGGTGAATAACCTTCGCCATATCCTGAAGTTCCAAATTCAGAATATCACCGAGGCCGAGACTCCATCACCGACACCTGTAGAATCAAAACCTCGGACTCCAGTAATCAATGAGGATATCATCAGCGAGTTTAAGGCATTTGCTGAAAATTCCGTTGGTATAAATACAACAAGAAACTATATCAGACATCTGAAAGGGAATGTCAGCAAATTCTTTGCTAAGATTATAGATAAGAATGCCGAGAGCATCTTCACCATTAGCAATAGCTTAGAGTTGAAAGACTGCGTCGCAACCCTTAAAGCTAATAATGAGTTTATAGAAGCCAATAAGAAAGATCGTTATTATTATACTGCCTCTTTGTCTAAGTATCTGGAGTTCCTTGAAAGCAAAGAAGGGGTAAAACTACAAACGTCTTCAAGTTCAGAGAACCAAATTGCAGGTGAAGGTATATTGTTTACCCAAGAAATGAAACAAGCTGGTGGTAAATGCCAAATGACATATTACCCCGAAAGCAAGCGATATGTGGTAAATAAAGGCAGTAACTTACTTGATATATCGTACGATTCTTGCGGTAGCGGAGCACGTGACTTACGCGAAAAAGTGAAGAAAGACTCTGCTTTGTGTCGCAAGGAAGGCGATTTGTATACTCTTTTGGAAGACATTATAATGCCTGATAATCTGTCATCCCCCACAGGGGCATCCAAATTCTGCTGGGGAACATCACGCCCAGGCCCCAAAGACTGGCAAGATAAGGATGGCAAGACTTATCCCTCTGAGTGGTGGAAATAAAGTAAACATCGAGATTCTAATATCCAAATTATTTTTTATATGAAAAAACTATTTATCTATTTAATGATTATGCCACTCATGGCATATGCAAAAGATCCAATTGAAATTGATGGCATTTATTATATAATAGAAAATAGTGCTACAGTAACAAAGAATCCAAATAAATATAGTGGCGATATCGTAATACCAGAGTCTGTTTCCTATGAGGGGAATAACTATTTGGTTGGTAGAATTGACTATGATGCTTTTATGGATTGCAGTGGTTTGACCTCTATAAAATTGCCAGAAGGATTACTTTATATTGAAGCATCGGCATTTTCTGGCTGTTCGAAATTATCTAATATTGAATTACCCAACAGTATATTATATATTGGCAATAACGCTTTTTATGATTGTCGCTCATTAAAAACAATAAACATACCAAAAAATGAATTTTACTCTAGTGTTGGACATGAGTTTAATTGTTCTGGGTTAACTTCAATAGATATTCCTAATACCATTACTCGAATAGATGGATTTTATGGATGTACAGAGCTAACATCTGTATTTATTCCAAAAACAGTAACAGAAATTGTAGAATATTCATTCGGAGGATGCTATAGCTTGGAAAAAATAACAGTAGAAAGTGCTAATCAAGTATATGATTCGAGAGATAATTGTAATGCAATTGTAGAGACGAAATCAAACAAAATTGTTGTTGGATGTAAAAATACAAACTATCCTAATAATGTGAATACTATTGGGGAAGGAGCTTTTATTGAGTGTATAGGATTGATGGAATTAAATATTCCTGATAATATTCACACAATAGAAAAAAATGCCTTTTCACGCTGTCAAGGGCTAACAAAATTGGAAATTCCAGAGAGCATTACTAGTTTGGGGATTGGTGCTTTTAACGACTGTGAAAACATTATTTCAGTATCATTACCCAAAAGCATAGAAGATATATCGAGCGTTTTTACAAACTGTATAAATTTGAAATCTATAGATATACCTGAAAATATAACAAATATTAATGATGCCTTTACTGGATGTTCAAGTCTGTCATCTGTAACATTCACGGGTAATGTGAAAAATATGTATATGGCTTTTTTTAGTTGTATAGGATTGAAATCAATAATAATCCCAGAAGGAGTTACGATTATAAATGGTGAAGCTTTTTCATATAGTGGACTTGAAGAAGTTGTAATTCCGTCAACAATTCATGCTATAGAACGTAATTCATTTTCAAAGTGTAAAGAATTAAAGGATTTTTATAGCTATGCTGAACTTGTACCTATTCTAGATGAAACTTCTTTTTATAATACAAACATAGGTAAGGCCATATTGCATGTCCCTTCTTCTTCTATAAATCAATATAAGAGTGCGCCAATATGGAAGGATTTTGGCAGTATCGTTGCGATAGAGGATAAAGATCCAAAAACTACAGCTATCAATACTATATCAAGTGAAAATCGCAGGTGTAATATATATGATTTGAGAGGAAAGAGAGTAGATAACATATCAAGTGGAATCTATATAATTAATGGTAAAAAGCGATATGTTAAGAAATAAATCAGTTAGTTTGAATAATGTACAAAATCATAGGGATAGGTGATTGATTGTTTTGGGAAATCAATGGCCCTCCGATCGCTTTGTCTTTGCTATCCCTCATTTTTGTAATTTGAGTCAAGAAGAGAATAGAACTTACAATTTGCCTAAGAATTGACAGCACCAAACAGCAATGAAGATAATATCATACAACATCAGTCAATATCACCAGGATAAGATAAATAAGATTCTGCAATTCAATACAGGCGTGTTTATCCTGCCTGAGATGGCATGTCCATCTATGGTGCAGCTGCCTGATGGATATGAGATGGTATGGACTGGTGACATTGATTATAAGGGATTAGGAGTCATTTGGAAAACAGGTTTGAAAGCAGATGTGCCAGACTGGTTCAATCCGAATCACAACTATTTCATACCATTGGTTGTTGACGGAATTCTGATTCTTGCCTCATGGCCAACGATAACAGAGCAAAACAAACCTAAAAAATATCCTCAGATCATGATGGAGGTTCTGGAGGAATATAGTACTTATCTTAAAGCATATCCCTCCTTGATTATCGGAGATATGAATTGCTACAAGGGACAATCTGGCGAAACGAAAAAGTTCTCCATACAAAGCATATTCGATTACCTGAAAGGTTTGGGATATGTGAGTGCTTATCATCAGAAGACTGGAGATGCATTGGGTGAAGAATCTGCCCCAACATATTATCATCATTTTAAGGAGAATGCTCCTTTCTTCCTCGATTATGCTTTCACCGATATCCCCATCAAGGAATATTGCTTACTTCCGTGGGATAGAGAGCTAAGCGATCATGTAGGGCAGATGATAGAAATATAGTGGGCACCAAGGTGTCAGCAGCCTCTGCGCCCTCATATTAGTTAAACGAGTAACAAAAAAAAGAATAGAAGAATATGACATCGCTGAGCTATTTTTATTTTGCAGTTTTTATAGTGGTGGCAATCGCCATCGTTTACAACTTGTTTGCAATGCATCGTGAGAATAAAGAGGCAAATCTGAAATAAACTCACATGGGGCTTACACTCTGTGAGTCCATCATGCTTCATGCTAAAGAGTGGACGCGAAATATATTAAAGATTGTTAAGTCTACGTGGAATGGACGATTATTTCGTAAATTTGCCACGTCATGAGGAATTTCGACTACCTAAAGCAGATACCTGCGCTGAGTGATTTGTATAACTTCTGCCATGCAGCAGAAGAGATGCAGCTATCGGATTATGACAGTTGCGGCTGGAACTGTCGCAAGGCGCTGGAGTGGACGGTGAGGGCTGTGTATAAGCTGAAACACCAGCCTGTAGGCGAACGTGACAATCTCTATACGCTTTCTACCGGGAAGCCCTTCACGGAGCTTATCGCTGATGACGACAAGCTCATGATGGCTGTTCACTATATCCGCAAGGTGGGAAATGTGGCGGTGCATCAGGGCGGTATCACACAGAGAGAGGCCTATTTCTGTCTGCTGAACACATACAACGTGGTGGGTGGCGTGCTCTTGAGCTTAGGTGTGCTCGAAACGTTGGCACCTTTTAGCAAGGATCTTATTCCTGCCAAGCCACAGCCGCACGTGGCCACCTCTGACACCGTTCCCGAGGCTCCGAAGACGTTTGTGGATGCTGTGCCTGAAGAGAACGTGAAGAAGCCCGTGAAAGTGGAGATGCCTGAGGACATCTCTGAAGCAGAGACGCGTAAGGAGTTTATCGATCTGATGTTGAGAGAGGCTGGATGGAAAGTGGTGGAGGTGGAGAATTCGCCCATGGCCTGCATGGCTGGCATCGAGATCTATGTGGAAGGTATGCCAAACAACAAGCATGAGGGCTATTGCGACTACGTGCTTTACGGCAAGGACTGCAAGCCGCTGGCTGTGGTAGAGGCCAAGCGTGCAAGCGTGGAGCCCGAGAAGGGCAAGCATCAGGCAGAGCTTTATGCTGACTGTCTGGAAAAGAAATACGGGCAGCGACCTGTCATCTATTATACCAACGGATTCCGCACGATGATCATCGACGGTCTGGGATATCCGCCACGACAGGTGATGGGATTCCATACGCTCGACGACCTCGAATTGATGATATCGAGAAGGGGCAGGGGCAAGATGACGGATCTGGCCATACGCGACGAAATCACTAACCGTAACTATCAGAAGATGGCCATACGAAGCATCTGCGACCATCTGAACCTGATGCACCGCCGCGGACTGATCGTGATGGCGACGGGTACGGGAAAGACGCGCGTGGCTATCTCGCTCTGCGAGGTGCTGCTGCGTAACAAATGGGTGAAGAACATTCTCTTCCTCGCAGACAGAACGGCACTCGTTCACCAGGCTTGCGAGAACTTCACAGAACTGCTGCCTGACTACACCACCTGTATACTGACTGGTGCAAGGAATGAGGAAAAGGGCGCCAGACTGATGTTCAGCACCTATCAGACGATGATCAACTATATCGATGCCGAAGACAAGGAGTTCTCTGTGGGCAGATTCGATCTCATCATCCTCGACGAGGCGCATCGCAGCATCTTCGGGAAGTATACGGCTATCTTCGACTACTTTGACAGCTTCCTCGTGGGACTGACGGCTACGCCGCGCGACGAAGTGGAGCGAAGCACCTTCGAACTGTTCCACCTCGACGGTGAGCCTAACTTCGAGTACTCGATGGCTGAGGCCGTCAAAGACGGCTATCTGGTGGACTATAACCCCATCTCGCGCACTACCAAGCGACTGCGCAACGGGATAGAGTATGACTCGCTGACAGAAGAGGAAAAGGCTCAGCTCGACGCTGCATGGGCTTACGAGCAGGCTAAGGCGCTGGAGAGAGGCGAAGTGAAGCCGCTGACACCGAGAGACATCGAAAAGAAGGAGCTCTTCGACTACATATATAATAAAGGTACGGTAGACATTGTGCTGCAAGACCTGATGAAAAGTGGTCTGAAGGTGGAGAATGGTGAGAAGCTGGGCAAGACCATCATATTCGCCTATAACCACGACCACGCACAGATGATCGTCGACAGATTCTATGAGCTGTATCCGAGCTTCGACGCGAAGTTCTGCCAGCTGGTGGACTATTCGGTGAACTATTCCCAGGATATCATCAACAACTTCAAGGTGCGTGAGAACATGCCCCAGATAGCGGTGTCGGTGGATATGCTCGACACTGGCGTGGACGTGCCGGATATCCTGAACCTCGTATTCTTCAAGCCTGTATACAGCAGCATCAAGTATATACAGATGGTGGGGCGCGGTACCAGACTATGCAAGGAGATATTTGCTGACGGCAGCGACAAGCAGGAGTTCTACATCTTCGACTGGTGCGAGAACTTCGAATTCTTCAAGGACAACAAGCAGGGAAGGAAGCCCGTAGAGTCGATGTCGGTGACGGAGCGTATCTTCGGACTCGAGGCCGACATCATCGTCGTGCTGCAGCATGAGCGCTATCAGCACGGATTTACCAGAGAGTACTGTGAACAGCTGAAGGATAAGCTGGCGGCACAGGTGAACGAACTGAATGAGCTGCACGCCTCTGTAAGAAGAGAGTGGGAGACGGTGAGGAAATATAAGCGGCCTGAAACGTGGGGCTATATCTCGGCCATCGACGCACTGGAACTGAAAAAGAAGATTGCACCGCTCATCGTCAGCGAGAAGGATGATAACGGCGGGAAGATGCTCGACGCGCTGATGCTGAACATCGAGCTGTCGAAACTGGTACCTGACGTGGTGAGCACGCGCAGCAAGAACAAGGTGATCAGGATAGCCCAGCTGCTGAAAGCCAAGGAGGGAATGCCCGCTGTGAAAGAGCGTATGGACGCTATAGAACTCGCCATGAACCCAAATTTCTGGAAGGGGGCGACGATAGAGAACCTGGAGTATGTGCGCACTGCTCTCAGGGATCTCATATACATCATACTGGGCTCGAAACATGAGAAATTCTTCATCAGCATATCTGACACGATGGAGGAGAAAGAGAGCGAGAAGCCAGAGATGCTCACCGACTATCGCACGCGAATCATCGACTATCTCAACGAGCATCGCGACAGTGCCGTGCTTCAGAAGATTTTCCGATTGGAAAAACTGACTGTCGACGATATCAAACAGCTGGAGGATATCTGCTGGAGAGAGCTGGGCTCGAAAGAGGAATACGAGGAGTATGTGAACAAGGGCGACTTGCTCTGTGGCGACAAGGTGGCTATCTTCATCCGCTCTATCATCGGTGTAGACAGGAAGATCGCCAAGGAGAGATTCTCAAAGTTCCTGAGTGATAACGTGCTTAATTCACTGCAGGAGGAATTCATCAATCAGATTATTGGCTACGTCTGCGAGAATGGTGATATCACGCCTATGACCATTATTACAGACGACAGCTTCTATGGCATCGGTGATGCTTTCGGGGCTAACATGTTGAGTATCAAGAACTATGTGGAAGAACTCCACGGGCTGGTGGTTTAGTGCCCCTGTGTGCTGGAGTCAGGCCCCGAAGTAAAGTGATTGCTGGGGTGGTTGCTGGGGTCAGGCCCCAAAGTAAAGTCGCAGGCGACTGTACTTTGGCGCCAGACCCGAGGCCTGCGGGTTCCAATTTGGCGCCAGACCCGAGGGCTGCGGGGTTCACTTGGGGGGTAGAGCCTGGGAAAGAGGATTCAGTTCTTTTTCTGTAGTTTGGCGAGGCGGCGGCGGGCGTCGTTGGCGTCGGGGTAGAGTTCGAGGGCTTTCTCGTAGTTGCGGATGGCGGCATCAGTCATGTGCTCGTGCTCGCACTCACGGCCCAGGATGGTGTACTCGGCGGCAAGGCGTTTGAGAAGTTCGTTCTTCTGAGCAAGTTCTGATTTTAAAGTGTCAATTTCTTTGGTGTATTTTTCCTTCATGCGATCCATCTCATGACGCTGGCGGTTGATGATGCCCAGTTTCGTGCGGATGTAACGCTGGATGTGGGGCTTCTCGATGTCGTAGCGCAGATGGATGGCGGTGAGGAAGTGGCTGAGGAACTCGGTGAAGTCGCCCTTGTCGAAAGCTCTGATGGCATCGCGGTATTCGCGGTCTGCCTTGCCTTCTTCGAGGGCCTGATTGATGAGGCGCTGGTCGTTGTAGCGGTTGGCAAACTGCACAACCTCTGCACGGACGAAGATGTCGCTCTGACGGAGGGGTGCCTTGAGGGTGATGCCCTGCAGCGAGGTGCAGCGCGAGAGGGCTACGTAGGTCTGACCGCCAGCGAAGGCTCCGCCGCCTCCGAAATCGATCTGTACTTGCGAGAACGTGAGTCCCTGGCTCTTGTGGACGGTGATGGCCCATGCCAGTCTGACGGGGAACTGTGTGTAGGTGCCCAACAGTTCTTCCTCGATCTTCTGTTCCTTCTCGTTGAAGGTGTAGCGCATGTTCTCCCACACTTCGCGCTCTACGTCGTGCTCGACGCCTTCCTCGGTGATGATGCCTATCACGCCTTCTTCCTCGTCGATGTAGTCGATGACGCCCAGTGTGCCGTTCACCCATCGCTTGTCTTTGTCGTTCTTGATGAAGATGACCTGTGCGCCTGGCTTCAGCTGTAGTTCCATCGGCGTGGGCAGCGAGGTTTCGGGGAAGTCGCCCTTGATGGTGCCGATGAAGACGGAAGGGTTGCCGTCGAGGGCTGCGAGTTGCTGCTCGTTGGTGTAGTCGACAATGTCGCGGCGCGTGGCGAGAGTGATGGTTAACGGTTGCTCTTGTGGAATGTGGAATGAGGAATGTGGAATGAGATTACCTTGGAGGGAAGAGCTCGAAACGACTCTTGAATTGAGGGCTGCGAGATCGGCGGTGGTGGCGGTGTTGTTGCGGATGCGGTCGAGGATGGAGATGAACTTGTCGTCGGTCTGTCGGTAGACTTTACGGAGCTCGATGGACACGATGGGCATCTGCTGCCACACCTTCGCGTTGAAGAAATAGGAGCTGGGGTAGAAGGGCTGCAGCAGTTGGCGGTCTTCGTCCTTGAGCACAGGTTCGAGCTGGTAGATGTCGCCCACGAGTAGCAGTTGCTTGCCGCCGAAGGGCTCGGGGTTGCGGGTGTAGATGCGCAGCACTTTGTCGATGAAGTCGATGATGTCGGCGCGTACCATCGAGATCTCGTCGATGATGATGAGTTCGACCTCTCGGATGAGTTTTCGCTGAGCGCCCGTGTATTTGAGAGTCTCCTTGATATGTCGGTAGCTGTAGCGCGAGTCGTTGGGGAGCAGGGGGTGGAAGGGCAGTCGGAAGAAGCTGTGGAGGGTGGAGCCTCCGGCGTTGATGGCGGCGATGCCAGTGGGCGCGAGGATCACGTGTTTCTTCTTCGTGTGGCTGGCGACGTAGCGCAGGAACGTAGACTTACCCGTCCCTGCCTTTCCTGTAAGAAAGAGCGAGCGACGGGTATAGTTGATGATCTGGAGGGCATCTTGCCACTCCTTGTTATCGAGATCGAGTTCCATTAATCTTCCTTCGTGGCGTCGGCGTTGTGCTGTGGTGTCTGTGTGTTGTCGGCGTTATCAGGCTCTGGATCCTTTGCGGGGCGCTGCAGCGGGTTGCCGAAGTCGTCGTAGAAGATGGCTTCGTCGTCGACATTCACAGCGAGTGAGTCAACCCCGATGGAGTCGGAGTCAGCAGGTGCCTTGAAGTAGCCTCCGCAGTCGTACATGTCGCTGGTGAGGTCAGACTGTCGTGGCGGTGCGAACTTCGTGCGGTATTTCTTGAAGGCAGGGTCGTTGAGCACTGATCCGAGGAAGTAGCCACAGATGGGTAGTGCCGTGCGGTTACCCTGTCCGAGCATACCTGTGCGGAAGTGGATGGAGCGGTATTCGCCTCCCACCCATGCGCCCACGACGAGACGTGGCGTGACGCCGATGAACCAGGCATCGGAGTGATTGTTCGACGTGCCAGTCTTGCCTCCGAAGTCGGTGTCGGCAGCCTTGTCGTAGCCCACGAAGCCCATCAGGCGGGAGCTGGTGCCGCTCATGCCGCCCTTGAGCAGCTGCTGTACGAGGAAGGCGGAGCGATAGGGGATGGCTGGCTTGGCCTCTGTCGGAGCCTCGAAGATGACGTTGCCGTCGCGGTCTTCAATCTTTGCCACGAGCACTGGGTCTATCTGTCCGCCGTCGTTCACTGGTGTACAGTAGGCATCGACCATTTCGAGCAGGTTGACGTCGCTGGCACCGAGGGTGAGCGATGGGGTGGGGTCGAGCTTCGACTTGATACCCATCTTGTGGGCAGTATTCACGATGTTGTCGATGCCGCACTCCTGTCCCAGACGGACGGCTACGGAGTTGATACTCATGGCGAAGGCCTGCTTCAGGGAGATGTTCGCACCAGAGAAGTGGCCGTCGGCATTGGTGGGTGCCCAGGTGACCTCCTTGCCGTGATCCATCACCTTCATCGAGAAGAATTCATCCTTGCGGTAGTCGCAGGGGGTGATACCCTGATTCATGGCTTCGGTGTAGACGAAGAGCTTGAAGGTGGAGCCTGGCTGTCGCATGGCGGTGACCTTGTCGTACTTCCACGAGTGGAAATCGATGTCACCCACCCAGGCTTTCACATGGCCTGTCTGTGGCTCCATCGCCACGAAGCCGCAGTGCATGAAGTGTACCATGTAGCGGATGGAGTCCATCGTAGAGAGTTCTTTCTCCACACGGCCTTGCTCATAGTCAAACACCTTCACCTTGTGGGGTAGGTTCAGATAGTAGTTGATGGAGTCTTCGTTGCCGTTGTATTTCTTGGAGAGGTATTTGTAGACGGGCTGTCGCTTGGCGATGTCCTCGATGAAGTTCTTGATCTCCACGTGTCGCTCGTCTTGCCAGGGGTTCGTGCTGCCCCAGTGCTGGTTGAAGGTCTGCTGCACCTGCTTCATCTGCTTGAAGGCGGCCTCTTCGGCATATTTCTGCATGCGAGAGTCGATGGTGGTGTAGATCTTCAGTCCTTCGGTATAGAGGGCGTTACGATTGTCGAAGTAGTCCTTGCACCAGTCCTTCAGATAGTCGGCCACTGCCTCGCGGAAGTAGTTGGCGTCGCCGTCGTAGGCTGACTCCACGCTGTAGTCGAGCTTGATTTCGCGCTGTTTCAGCGAGTCGCACTCAGCCTCGCTGAGATCGCCGTGCTGCTTCATGAGGTCGAGCACGATGTTACGGCGCCTGAGGGCGTTGTCGGGATTGATGAGGGGATTATAATAGGTGGTGGCCTTGAGCATACCCACGAGGATGGCAGCGTTCTCGGGTGTCAGGTCTTTGGGGGCACAGCCGAAGTAGGTCTTGCAGGCTGTCTTGATGCCGAAGGCATTCGATCCGAAGTCAACGGTGTTGGCATACTGCGTGAGGATCTCGTTCTTGGTAAAGAAGAACTCGAGCTTGTAGGCGGTGATCCACTCCTTGCTCTTCATGATGAGCATCTTGAGTCCCGGGATGTTGCCCAATAGGCCAGTGGAGTATTCGGAACGTGTGCGGAAGAGGTTCTTGGCGAGCTGCTGGGTGATGGTCGAAGCGCCGCGTGCATCGCGGTGGAGGATGTACTCCTTGGCTACAGCAGCAAAGGCGGTGTAGTCGATGCCGTGATGATGGTAGAAATGTTCGTCCTCGGTGTCGATGAGGGCTTTCCAGAACACGGGGTTCACCTCTTCGTAAGTGACGGGTGTGCGGTTCTCGCTGAAGAACTTGCCTATCAGTTTGCCGTCGGCGCTGTAGATCATCGAGGCAGCAGCAGGGCGTTTGTTCTTGATGGTCGACATGGAAGGCGACTTGCCGAAGAGCCAGAGGAAGTTGATGTCGACGGCTCCGAGGTAGAGGAAGAATGCCACTACCAGCGAAGCAATGGCTGCCAGCGTCTTGACATACCAGGGGCGTCCCTTGTAGAGACTCTTATACCAAGTCCATATACGTTTGAGAATTTTCATGATTTACTGATTTTTAGTTTGTTGCTCAATATAACTGATGATTTCTTCTTTGTCGTCGGGATGGAACCAGCGGATCTGCTCGTCTTTCTTATACCACGTCAGCTGTTTGCGGGCATAGCGGCGGGTGTTGCCCTTGATGCGCTCTACAGCCTCGTGGAGCGTCCACTTGCCTTTCATGTATTCGAACATCTCCTTATATCCCACGGTGTTGAGGGCATTCAGCTCTCGCTTCGGATACATCTGCTGCGCCTCTTCAAGCAGTCCTTCCTTCATCATCTTGTCCACACGGCGGTTGATGCGCTTGTAGAGTTCTTCGCGGGGGCGTGTGAGTCCTATCTTAATGATGCGGAAGGGGCGGGCTTTCTTCTCCTGTTTGCGGAAGGAGGAGTAGGGCTTGCCTGTCATCACACAAATCTCGAGGGCATGCACCACGCGACGGGGATTCTGCTTGTCGACAATCTCGTAGTATTCAGGGTCGCGCTGGCGGAGCTCTTCGCAGAGGCTTCCGAGTCCTTCCATCAGCAGGCGCTTCTTCAGCGTGTTGCGCGTCTCGTCGTCGACGGTAGGAATGTCGTCGATGCCATTGCAGACGGCGTCGATATACATCATGCTGCCACCTGAGAGCAGGGCATAGTCGCTGGTCTTGAAGAGCTCGTCGAGCAGCTTGAGCACCTGCTGCTCATACAGTGAGGCGCTATAGTAGTCGTCCATGCCCAACGTGCCGACGAAGTAGTGCTTGACTTCACTCATCTGCTTGTTGGACGGGCGGGCCGTGCCGATTTTCAGTTCCCTGTAGATCTGCCGGGAGTCAGCGTTGATGATGGGTATGTCGAAATGCTTGGCAATATCCATGCACAATGCCGTCTTTCCGACTGCAGTAGGCCCCGTGATGACTATCAGTGTCTTTTCCAAATGAATCGATTATCGGATGACGCCGCGCTTGGAATTCTCGATGAACGAACAGATATACTCCACCTCCTTGCTGTCGGGGAACTGTTCGCGAGCCATAGCGACACCGTCTTTCAATACACCTTGTGAATAGATGATGCGGTAAGCCTCGTGGATGGCCTCGATGGTCTCGCGTGGGAAGCCGCGACGGCGGAGTCCTACGAGATTCACACCAGCATAGCGCACCGGCTCCTTGCCAGCGATGACATAGGGCGGGATATCCTGGCTGGTGCGCGAGCCACCCTGGAACATGATATAGCTGCCCACCTTGCAGAACTGGTGGAAGAGGCAGGTGGCGGAGATGATGGCATAGTCGTCGACCTCGACTTCGCCGGCAAACTTCGTGGAGTTGCCGATGATGCAGCCGTTGCCTATCACGCAGTCGTGAGCCACGTGCATGTTCTCCATCAGCAGATTGCCGTTACCCACTACCGTCTTACCTTTCGAGGCAGTTCCACGGCTGATGGTCACATTCTCGCGGATGGAGTTGTTGTCGCCAATGACGCAGATGGTATCCTCGCCCTTGAACTTCAGATCCTGAGGCTTGGTGGAGATGCTGGCGCCAGGGAAGATCTCATTGCCGCTGCCAATACGTGCACCGTAATGGATGGTGACATTGTTGAGAAACTTGTTGTTGTCGCCTATCTCCACATTTTTGTCGATGACGCAAAATGGGCCGATGATATTGCCATCGCCCAGTTTTGCCTCAGGGTCTACAACTGCTAAGGGGTGTATCTGATTTGCCATGTTCCTATTTATTCTTTACGATTTGCGCTGTGAATGAAGCCTCGGCTACGATGCGATCGCCCACGAAGATATAGCCTTTCATCGAAGAGATACCGTGACGAACGGGTGCCAGCAGCTCAACCTTGAAAATCAGCGTATCGCCAGGTACGACCTTCTGACGGAACTTCACGGCGTCGATCTTCATGAAATAGGTAGACCAGCGCTCGGGTTCCTCGAGGGTATTGAGAACCAAGAGACCACCACACTGGGCCATTGCCTCGATCTGCAGAACGCCAGGCATCACAGGCTCCTGTGGGAAGTGTCCCTGGAAGAAAGGCTCGTTCGCCGTGATGTTCTTCACACCAACGATGGTTGTGGCTCCCAGTTCGATTACCTTGTCGACCAGCTGCATCGGATAGCGGTGGGGCAGGAGTTCGCGGATGCGGTTCACATCCATGATTGGCTCCTCATTGGGATCGTAGATAGGTGCCTGCACCTCGTGCTGGCGGATCTCCTTACGCATCTGGCGGGCAAACTTGTTGTTGATGGTGTGGCCTGGGCGAGTGGCGATGATACGACCCTTGATGGGCTTACCGATGAGAGCCATGTCGCCAATCACATCGAGCAGCTTGTGGCGGGTACACTCGTTCTCCCACTGCAAAGGCTTGTGCTGGATATAGCCGAGGTCGGTGGCATCGCGATGCTCCACATGCAGCATATCAGCCAGCATGTCGAGGCGCTCCTGAGTGGTCTGGCGCTCGTAGATCACGATGGCATTGTCGAGGTCGCCGCCCTTGATGAGGTCTGCCTGCAGCAGCGGCTCGATGTCGCGAACGAAGACAAACGTACGTGCGCTGGCAATCTCGGAGGTGTAATCCTCAGACTTTTCGAGTGTGGCAAACTGGCTGTTGATGAACTTCGACTCAAAGGAGCACATCGCCGTCAGCGAGAAAGCCTCGTCGGGGAGGATCGTGATGCATGAGCCTGTATTCTCGTCCTTCACCTCAATCTTCTTGCGGATGATGTAGTAATCCTTCGGAGCGTTCTGCTCTTCGATGCCCACCTCCTTGATCTTCTCAACATACTTGATGGCAGAGCCGTCGAGGATGGGGAACTCAGGACCATTGACCTGAATCATACAGTTGTCAATGCCCAGTGCATAGAGGGCTGAGAGTCCGTGCTCAACGGTAGAGATACGTGCATCGCCCTTGCCAAGCACGGTACCACGCTGTGTGTCGACGACGTTCTCAGCAATCGCATCGACCACGGGCTGTCCGTCGAGGTCGATACGCTGAATCTTATAACCCGTATTCTCTGGGGCAGGATTAAATGTTACAGTCAGGTTCAAACCTGTATGCAGTCCTTTTCCGAAAAGTGAAAAGCTGCCTTTTAATGTCTTCTGTTTCATCTTGATATTTGACAATTTGACTATTTTACGATTTGATAATTCAGTTCTTTGGCTCAACCATCTCCTTCAGCTTGTCGATTTCACGCTGCAGCTGGGCTATCTGGCGATACATATCAGGCAGTTTGGCATCGATGGCCCTTGCCTTGAAGAACATCTTAGGATTAGTGGCAGGAGAGCCGATGAGCTGCTCACCGTCGCCCTTGGTATCGCCGATGACACCGCACTGGGCACCAACGAACGTCTTGTCCTTCACATGAATGTGACCAGCAAAGCCTGCCTGACCTCCTACCATACACCATGCGCCGATCTTCGTAGACCCTGCCATACCGGCCTGTGCTGACATCACGGTGTTCTCGCCGATTTCGCAGTTGTGGGCTACCTGGATCAGATTGTCGAGCTTCACACCTTTGTGAATGACGGTCTGACCCATCGTAGAACGGTCGATACAGGTGTTGGCACCTATCTCTACGTCGTCTTCAATCACCACGATGCCAATCTGTGGGATTTTGTCGTATCCGCCTGTATTCGGTGCAAAGCCAAAGCCATCGGCACCAATGACGCTACCAGCATGGATTGTCACATTATTTCCTAATTGGCATCCTTGGTAGACGGTCACGTTGGGATAGAGCGTGCATCTTTCTCCTATGGTGACGCCGTCGCCAATGACGGTATGGGGATATATCTGGGCTCCCTTTCCAATGACAGCTCCGTCGCCGATATAGGCGAAGGCACCTACATAGACATCTTCGCCGATCTGCGCCTTCGGGGAAATGAAAGCCAGCGTGTCGATGCCTTTCTTCGCAGGTTTCATCGAGTCGTAGAACTGGAGGAGCTTGGCAACGCACTCATAGGCGTTCTCCACGCGGATAAGTGTCGTGCTGACGGGCTTTTCCAACTCGACATCCTCGTTGATGAGGACGACGCTCGACTTGGTGTCATAAATGTAATGGGTGTATTTGGGATTCGACAGGAAGGATAATGCGCCAGGCACTCCTTCTTCGATTTTGGCGAAGGTGCTGACGACTGTATTTTCATCGCCTTCCACTCTTCCCTGAATCAATTCTGCAATCTGTTTTGCTGTAAATTCCATATCTTGGGGCTCTATTTTTACAATAATGCTGCAAAGATAGCAAAAATTATTCTAATCTTTGATAACAAAGATAATATTTTCTTATTTTTTTAGAAAGTAATTGAACATTTAGCAATTCGGAAGCTTCTGAAATATCCTTGATTTCGCCGTTTTTGTAAAGTATTGCGATACTATCATCGTCCACATTGTACATATCTTTCTGAATGGTGTTCAGACTCATCAGATAGTGGGCTTCTTCGATGGGAATATCCAACTTCTGAGCGATTTCCTGCTGCAGTCCGTCGATACGTTCCTGTGGGATAGGCTCCTCGTGAACTTCCACCTTGAATATCTTGCGGTCGAGCATATCGGTGGCCAGTATTGACAGGATCTTGTCATCGTCGTGCTTCCAGGCTTTCATGGCACTCCAGATGTCGGAATCGTCGAGTTCCTCATAGTAGGAAAGCGCTTCCGGGTGGGTGTTGAACCATTCGGCATCGACCTCGTTGGAGAGGAAATAATGGAGGGCGGGAGAGGCGAATACATCGTGCCCTTTACGCACAAGTTCCTTGGCTCTGTTAAGCAGATTGACCAGCACCTTCTCGTAGGCCACACACGTGCGATGCAGATACACCTGCCAGTACATTAGACGGCGCGTGGTCAGGTAGTTCTCAAGCGAATAGATGCCTTTCTGCTCTACTACAAGAGAATCGTCTATCACATTGAGCATCTTGATGATACGTGCACTTCCAATATTTCCTTCGGTAACACCTGTATAGAAGGAGTCGCGTCGCAGATAATCAAGTCGGTCCATATCGAGCTGACTGGAAATCAACTGATGGAGGAAGTTCTTCGGATAGTCGCCCTTGAAGATAGAGATGGCCAGATTCAGTTGTCCGTTCAGGCTTTTGTTGATCTCCTCCATCATCATCAGTGAAATCTCTTCGTGGGAGATGCCGTGGATGAGTGTGTTTTCGAGCACATGGGAGAACGGTCCGTGCCCGATGTCGTGCATCAGAATGGCAGCCTGCACGGCTTCAGCTTCGGATTCGAAGATGAAGATGCCTTTCTGCTGAAGGTTCAGAATGGCCTCACTCATCAGATGGAAGGCTCCCAGTGAATGCTGAAACCTGGTGTGTCGTGCACCAGGATAAACGACTGAGGCGAGTCCCAACTGGTTGATGCGGTTCAGTCGTTGGAAAAGAGGATGCTCAACGACGTTATAGAGCAGTCCTTTGGGTATCTTGATGAACCCGAATACCGGGTCGTTGATAATCTTGGCATCGTTCATGAATGGACAGTTTTTGACAGTTTGACAATCATATTTTGTTATTTAGGGTGCAAAGTTACTACAAAATTCCTGTTTTTCCAAAAAAATACCTATCTTTGCATGCACAAATCAAAAAGAGAAAGAAACGAAGATGAAGAAAATGTTGCTGATTGTCCCCTTGTTGCTGCTAAGCTCGTCAGTATTCGCACAATCGCAGAAAGGGAACTTGCAGAAAGGTGATTATGGCTATCTGTATTGTCACATGAATGATCGTGGACGTGCCTGGACAGCTTATGCGCTAAGTCGTGATGGTTTTCATTATCATGACCTGCTCCAAGGCGATTCGGTGTTCAGCGATGCTGAAGTGGCTCGCATAGAGGGTGCTACCCGCGATGCCTATATTTGTCGTAAACATGATGGCTCAGGGTATCTGATGGTCTGCACGGATATGAATGTCGGTGCCAAAGAACGTCTGGGAAAGGTGGAGACTTGGGATAACTACGGTATAGATCTACTGACGAGTGACGACTTGATCCATTGGCAATCAGTGACCTTCGATTATCGTAAGGGGAAGGAAATCTTCTCTGATCCTCAGTCGGAGAGTGTCTATCAGAACTGGGCTACTATCAACCGCGTGTGGGCTCCACAGATCGTATGGGATGCCGATTTCGTATGGCCTGATGGGAAGAAGGGGGGCTATATGGTCTATTACTCTATGTGGAATCGCGGTGAGGAGGCCTATGATCGTATGTACTATTCGTATGCCGACGAGCGTTTTACCACATTGACGCAGCCTCGACTTCTTTTCGACTGGGGCTATGCCACTATCGACGCAGATATCAACTGGGTACCTGCTGATCACATGTGGCACATGATGATTAAGAAAGAAGGGGGAAAGCCCGGGCTCTTTACTGCCACAGCACCCACACTGACAGGTCCCTGGAGCGAACCCGTGGAGGACGACTATGTAGACTTTGAGGGTAATAAGAAATGTGAAGGTGTGAGTGCTTTCCAGTTGGCAGGAGATTCGACTTGGGTTATCGGCTATATCGAATATTCGTCAAAGCCCAAGAACTATCGTCTCTGTCTGGCAGACCAGAATATACGCAACTTCCATTCTCCCAGGAATATAGAGGGCGTAGACCGTCCACAGCATGGCTCTTTCCTCCGATTGACGAAAGAGGAATATGACCGTCTTCAGAAGTGGAGTGATGAGCAATCAGGGATTAGCCAGTAAACGGAGTTTCTCCCTATCAAGAATGGTAATGGTTTTTCCGCGCATCTTGATTGCTCCGCCCCTGGCAAATTCGCCCAGTACGCGCTGAAGTGAGTACTTCTGGATTGCAAACATGTTGGCTATCTCCTGACGTGACACTTCGAACGTGATGGTATCAGAATTACGTCGTTTTGTGACTTCTTCGAGATAGTTTGCCACCTTCTCCCTGACGGTAAAGAGTGTCAGCTGTTTGACCTTCTTAGCCAGCGTAATAGCCACTGAAGATAAGATCTTGATGAAATTCATCTGGATTCTGTGGTCCAAGTTGAACAACTTCAGCAGTGAGTTGGGGGTTAAGCGCAGCAAGGTAGTTGGTCTGACAGCTTCAATGGTGACTTGTAAAGGCATCTTGTCGTAGAAGATCTGGGCTGGAGTGGATAGTCTGCCCACCATATAGGAGCCGATTTTCACACATCGTCCTGAGCCTCTATCCATCTTTACAGACAATTCTCCGCTGATAACGATATCAGCAAAAGAGTTGTGCTCACCAGTAGAGACATAAATGTCTTTCTTGTTGTATTTCAAAAGGCTGTAATTTACCTCAGACATCACTTGTTCGATCTCTGTTTCCGACAGATCATCGAAAAGTGAACATGCCTTGAGGGCTTTTAAGATATTCTTATCCATGGTAATTAAATAAAACCTATTTTAGCTAATTCTGTTGCCATTTCTATTTGCAGGTCTTTGGCTTTCTGGGCTGCTACTTCAGCAAAATCCTCTCCATTTGATGCATAGATGATGCCGCGTGAGGAGTTAACTAGCAGACCGCAGTCTTTGGTGATGCCGTATTTGCAGACTTCCTGCAGACTTCCGCCCTGAGCGCCGACACCAGGAACCAGGAGGAAATGATTGGGAACTATCTTGCGGATGTCCTCGAACATCTGACCTTGTGTCGCACCAACAACGTACATCATATTCTCTTCGTTCCCCCATTGCTGGCTGGTCTTCAGGACTTTTTCAAAGAGGCGCTCTCCTTGAGCATCTTCTGTCAGTTGGAAATCGTGAGAGCCTTTGTTGCTGGTAAGTGCCAGAAGTATCACCCATTTTCCATCATATCCGAGGAAAGGTGTTACCGAGTCTTCACCCATATAAGGGGCGACGGTCAGAGCATCGACGTCATAGGTCTCAAAGAAGGTCTTGGCGTACATCTTTGAAGTGTTGCCAATATCGCCGCGCTTGGCATCAGCGATGATGAAGTGATCTGGATATTCCTCCTTCAGATAGTCGATAGTGGCTTCGAAAGCCATCAGACCGTCCACTCCGTATGCCTCATAGAAAGCCAGATTGGGTTTGTAGGCCACACAATAGGGGGCTGTGGCGTCGATGATGAGTGCATTGAATTCGCAGAGGGCTCTAAAGATATAGTCTTCGCCGTCGTGACTCTTTGCCTCGTCGATGATACACTGGGGTATCTTGTTGATATCCGTATCGAGTCCCACGCAGAGGAAACTCTGCTTCTCCTTAATCTGCTGTATTAATTCTTTCCTGTCCATTTCAATATCTGATTAATTATTAAGTAGGTCACTGTAAAGCCAATAAACCAAACAATGCCAAAGATGACTAATTTCCAATACCACTCAGTCTCGAACGTATCAACTGCAATATCTGCAATGATGACTGCTACAAAAATGCAGACCCATTCAACCCAAGTGTTTCCTAGATATTTCTTCATAGTTCTGTTTCTTTCATGCGCTCAGCATTCTCGGCTACGGTGAGTGCATCGATCATCGCCTGAATGTCGCCTCCTAGGAATCCTTGCAGATCGTGCGTGGTATAGCCGATGCGGTGGTCAGTTACACGGCCTTGGGGGAAGTTGTAGGTGCGTATTTTTGCCGAGCGGTCGCCTGTAGATACGAGACTTTTACGGCGGCTGGCAATATCGTCCATATACTTCTGGTGCTCCTTATCATATATAAAGGTATAGAGGCGCGAGAGGGCGCGCTCCTTGTTCTTGGGCTGGTCACGCGTTTCCGTACACTCGATGAGGATTTCCTCAGTCTCACCCGTGTTCGGGTTTTTCCACATATAGCGCAGACGCACACCTGATTCTACCTTGTTCACATTCTGACCTCCAGCACCTGAACTGCGGAAGGTATCCCACTTGATCTCACCTTCGTTGACATGTACCTCGAACTTATCGGCCTCGGGCAGTACGGCAACCGTTGCTGCAGAGGTATGCATGCGGCCTTGCGTCTCAGTGGCAGGCACACGTTGTACACGATGCACACCCGATTCGTATTTCAAGGTGCCATAGACATCAGCACCACTGACGGCGAAGTCAATCTCCTTATAACCGCCCACGGCTCCTTCCGAGACACTGGTAATCGAGAGTTGCCAACCTTTGGAATCGCAATAACTCTTATACATCTTAAAGAGGTCACCAGCAAAGAGACAAGCCTCGTCGCCACCTGTTCCTGCACGGATCTCCATCTGCACGTTCTTGGCGTCTTCAGGGTCTTTGGGAATAAGGGCAATTTTGATTTCCTCTTCAAGTTTTGGCTGTAGTTCCTCGTTGGCAGCCAGTTCCTCGCGTGCCATCTCCTTCATCTCGGGATCATCCTCATTGGCCAGGATATCCTTAGCCTCTTTGATACTGTTCAGACAGGCGATGTAACGCTTGCGGGCATCCATAATGTCACCCAGGTCCTTGTATTCCTTGGTGAGTTTCACAAAGCGGTTCTGATCGGCAATCACGTCGGGGTCGGTAATCAGGGTTGATACCTCCTCAAAGCGAGCCTCCAGTCCGTCGAGTTTCTGTAATATGCTGTTATTCTCCATAATTGAATTCTCCAAATTCTGATTTGATGGTAAGGCTCTTCTTGCCTTCCTCGATATGGCCTACAATCTGAGCGTCGATATTGAAGCTCTTCGAGATTTCCATAACCTTTTCTGCTACTTCAGGACGTACGTAGATCTCCATACGATGACCCATGTTGAACACCTGGTACATCTCTTTCCAGTCAGTACCAGAGCACTCATGGATAGCACGGAAGAGTGGGGGAACGGGGAACATGTTATCTTTCACTACCTTGCAATTGTCGCTGACGAAGTGGAGCACTTTCGTCTGGGCACCACCTGTGCAGTGTACCATTCCGTGAATCTCCAGGCGTAGCTCGTCGAGCAACTTCTTGATCACAGGAGCATAGGTGCGGGTAGGAGAGAGAACCAGCTGACCTGCATCTACAGGAGAGCCCTCAACACTGTCTGTCAGCTTATACTTTCCGCTGTAGACCAACTCATCGGGTACAGCGTGATCGTAGCTCTCTGGATAATTCTCTGCCAGATACTTGGCAAACACATCGTGACGGGCTGAAGTGAGGCCATTGGAACCCATACCGCCGTTATAGCGCTTCTCATAGGTTGCCTGTCCTGTCGATGACAAACCAACAATCACGTCGCCTGGACGAATGTTGGCATTATCGATCACATCACTGCGCTTCATGCGGCATGTCACTGTCGAATCCACAATGATGGTTCTTACGAGGTCGCCAACGTCGGCAGTCTCACCACCTGTAGGATATATGCCTATGCCCATCTCACGGAGTTCAGCCAACAGTTCGTCGGTACCATTGATGATGGCAGAGATGACTTCACCAGGCACTAACATCTTGTTGCGCCCAATCGTTGATGACACAAGGATGTTGTCAACGGCACCCACGCAAAGCAGATCGTCGGTGTTCATTACGATAGCATCCTGGGCGATACCTTTCCAGACAGAGAGGTCGCCAGTCTCCTTCCAGTACATGTAGGCCAGACTTGACTTCGTGCCTGCTCCATCGGCATGCATGATGTTACAATACTCAGGGTCACCACCCAGGATATCAGGGATGATCTTGCAGAAAGCCTGTGGGAAAATGCCCTTGTCGATGTTCTTAATTGCGGCGTGTACGTCCTCCTTGGCAGCACTCACGCCCCTCATCATGTACCTATTATCAGTCATTTTATCTCTAAACTATAAACTCTAAATTATAATCTGTAAACCGTAAACTGTAAACCGTAAACTATTTCTCCTTCCCATGCCAGAATTCCCATGAAGCAAATGCCTGTAGCAGCAACATTTCCAGTCCGTTCTTCACATCGGCACCCTTTTCTGCTCCTTTTCGCATGAACAGTGTCTGATCCGGATTATATATCAGATCATAGAGAATGGTGTGTGAGTCCATTGCTTCATAAGGAAGGTCGGGGCATTCGTCACTATGGGGATACATACCAACGGGTGTACAGTTTACGATGACATTGTACTCCTTGATGACCTCTGGTGTGATCTGTTGGTATTGTATAGTGTCATTACGCTCATACCGGCTGACGAAGACTGTTTCCAGCCCCAGGGATTTCAGGCCATAGTTGATGGCTTTCGATGCTCCGCCAGTTCCCAGTATCAAGGCTTTCTTGTGCCATTTCTTATCGAGCATGGGTTCGATACTCTGTGTGAATCCGATGACGTCACTGTTGAAGCCTTTGAGTATGGTCTTGTTCTTCTCGTGAGTGACTCGGATGACATTTACAGCTCCGATAGCCCTTGCCTCAGGGGATAGTGAATCCAGGAACGGAATCACTTTCTCCTTATAGGGAATGGTCACATTCAACCCTCTCAGGTCAGGGTTCTTATCCAACACTTCTGTGAGGATATCGATACTTGCAATTTCAAAATTCTCATACCTCGCATTGATTCCTTCATCAGCAAACTTCTGGTTGAAGTAGCTGATGGAAAACGAATGACCTAAAGGGTAGCCAATTAAACCATACTTGTCCATTATCCTTGTTTATTTAGTTGCGAAATACATCGTACAGATACCGAAAGTGAGGCGCTTGAAGGATGCCTCTCTGAATCCGGCCTTCTTGAGAATCCCCACCATCTGCTCTCCCTGTGGGAAGGCTTCGATGGTCTTCGTCAGGTAACTATAGGCGCTGGTGTCCTTACTGATGAGCCGTCCGTAGACAGGGAGCACAGTGTGGGCATAGATGTGGAACAGCTGTTTCATGGGGAAACTGACGGGTGAAGTCAGTTCCACGATGCTCAAGTGCCCACCTGATTTCATCACTCTGCACATCTCTTGCAGTCCCTTGTCCAGATCGGCGAAGTTACGGATGCCGAAGGCTGCTGTCACAGCATCGAAAGTGTCATCGGCATAACTGAGATTCAGGCAGTCTTCCTTGGCGAAGCTGATAATCTGGTCCAGTCCCTCTTTCTTGACCTTTTGTCTTCCGATGTCCATCATCCCCTCACTGATGTCAGCTCCAATGAGTCTGGTGGGCTTCAGGATTTGGGCAGAGAGGATGGCAAAATCCCCTGTGCCAGTAGCAATGTCGAGCAGAGTCTGAGGGTGGAATGGCTCAAGCTGTTTGATAGCCTTTCGCCGCCAACCCTTATCGATGTCCCATGACAACCTGTGGTTCAGCTTGTCATAGGTGGGGGCAATGTGGTCGAACATCTGTTCCACCTGCTGCGCTTTCCCGCCCTCGTGATAGGGCTTTATTTCTTCCTGCTCGTACATTGGTTTTTACGGTTTAGCGACTCTTAAAAGCCTTGAGCCAGTTGCTGACGTTCTTCTCGATGCGGTTTGCGATATCCTCGTCGCCGCTCTCGCGCACGAACTTCTCTCCTACGATATTCTCATAGAGTTCGATATAGCGGTCGGAAACACTTTCTGCATATTCGTCGGTAATCTCAGGCATCACCTGTCCAGGCTCATTCATGAAGTTGTGCTCTATCAGCCACTGACGTACGAACTCCTTAGATAACTGCTTCTGAGGCTCGCCTTTTGCCAGTTTCTCTTCATAGCCATCTGCGTAGAAATAGCGGCTGGAGTCAGGTGTGTGGATCTCATCGATGAGATATACCTTCCCGTCACGCTTGCCAAACTCGTACTTGGTATCTACGAGAATCAGCCCACGCTTTGCGGCAATCTCCTGTCCACGAGCGAAGATCTTGCGTGTGTAGTCCTCCATCACGGCATAATCTTCTGCCGATACGATGCCCTGAGCAATGATCTCTTCCTTCGAGATATTCATATCGTGACCTTCGTCAGCTTTGGTCGTAGGGGTGATGATGGGCTCTGGAAAACGCTCGTTCTCCTTCATACCCTCAGGCAACTTGACACCGCAGAGTTCGCGACAGCCGTTCTTATATTCTCTCCAGGCACTGCCTGTGAGAATACTACGGATAATCATCTCCACACGGAATCCCTCACACTTCAGGCCGACAGTCACCATGGGGTCTGGTGTTGCCAGTTTCCAGTTAGGGCAGATGTCAGTTGTGGCATCCAGGAATTTTGCTGCAATCTGGTTGAGCACTTGTCCCTTGAAGGGAATACCTTTAGGTAATACCACATCAAAAGCCGATATACGGTCTGTTGCTACCATGACCATCAGGTCATCGTTGATGTTATACACATCACGGACTTTTCCGTGATATACACTCTTCTGTCCTTCAAACTTGAAGTCTGTTCTTGTTAATGCCTTCATCTTTATATTTGACTATTTGTTATTTCACTTTTTACCTCTTTATCATACTCCTCGTAAGCATTGACGATTCTTGTCACCAGCTTATGGCGCACGATGTCGGAGCGGTCGAGATTCACAACGCCGATCCCTTCCACATTATTTAATATATGTAGAGCTTCAATCAGTCCGCTCTTCTGCGAGTGGGGTAGGTCGATCTGTGTCATGTCGCCCGTAATGATCATCTTTGTATTCCATCCCATACGAGTCAGGAACATTCGTATCTGGGCAGGAGTGGTATTCTGCGCTTCGTCTAGTATGACTACTGCGTCACTCAAAGTTCTACCTCGCATGAAAGCCAAGGGCGCAATCTGGATGATGTGCTTCTCCATCATGTCCTGCAGCTTTACCTGTGGCAACATGTCCTCCAGTGCATCGTAGAGCGGCTGAAGATACGGGTCGATCTTTTCTTTCATGTCGCCAGGCAGAAATCCCAGCTTCTCTCCGGCTTCTACGGCAGGTCGGCTCAAGATAATCTTCTTGGCTGTCTTTTCTTTCAGTGCTTTCACGGCTAAGGCTATCGACAGGTAGGTCTTTCCTGTACCAGCAGGCCCTACGGCGAATATCATGTCATTAGCCTCGTAAGCCTCAATCAGTTTTTGCTGATTTGCTGTACGTGGCTTGATAGGACGCCCCGACATCGAATATACGACGACGCCTTCAGGAATGTCATCTTTCGTACGCTTACCCTTGATGATGTCAAGGATGTCTTCTTCTTTTAATGAATTGAATCTGAGTACATGTTGGCGCATTTTCTCCACATTTTCTTCAAAGGCCGCCATCTGCTCTTCATCGCCAAGGACACGGATAACATTATCGCGGGCAACGATGCGCAACTTCGGGTAAAGCGAGCGTATCATCTGCAAATGCCCGTTACCAACCCCATAGAAAACGACGGGGTCAATGTCCTCCAATACAAGATGTTTCTCTATCAATCTGTATACAAATTATTATTTTTGCGTGCAAAGTTACATTTTTTTTTTGTAACTTTGCCCCCGAAATAGATTTTTCTTTATGAGATTAACAAAAAAAACATATCTGCAAGGTTTTACAGTCGTAGTATTACTACTGGCTGCAGTACGTTGGTTCTTCCCTCAGGTGGCTCAATCGAGTAATGTGGAAAGAGTCGTGTGGAATGAGAATAGTTCTATGGCAGACTCCACCTTACACCTTACTCGCTCCACCTTACATAAAATAAGATCCGTTCCCAGCTATACTGAAGCATTCCCTGATACCAATGCTGTACAACTGGTTGCTGCCCAGAAGTGGGGCGTGTCGCCTGTCAAGAATCGTGAGGATGCTGAATCCCGTAAGCGTGAATTGGTTTATATCGGCTCTAATCCCTATTTCCATGTCGATCCGCTCTATTCCAGCATTCCATATCTCGTGCCTCGTGCTGCTGTTCTCCTGCAGGATATCGGTCAGGCTTTCTTCGACAGCCTTTACGTTAAGGGTGTCCCCATGCATAAACTGATTGTTACCAGCGTACTCCGCTCAGAGGAAGATGTGGTCAAGCTGCGTCGTCGTAATGGCAATGCTACAGAGAAGTCCTGCCATCTTTATGGCACGACGTTTGATATCTGCTATAATCGTTACAAGACGGTAGAGGCTCCTGAAGGACCAGCGCGCCGCCAAGTCCGTAACGACACACTGAAATGGGTACTCAGTGAGGTTCTTCGCGATATGCGCGAGCAGAATCGCTGTTACATTAAGTATGAGGTGAAACAGGGATGCTTTCACATGACAGTAAGGTGATGAAAAATGTAAAAATGAAATAAGTATATTAACTTAAAACTTAAGCATTATGAGATTAGATGGAAGAAGAGAAAGCTCTAACGTGGAAGATCGCCGCGGATTGAGTGGAAAAGCAGTAGCCGGTGGTGGTATCGGTGCAGTGATCATTGCAGCATTATTTGCATGGATGAGTGGAGGCGACCCTCTTTCTGCTGGTCTGCAAGCTGCTCAGGAACAGATGGCTGCACGTACGGAGACTGTTGACGAGGCAAGCTTTACTGAGGAGGAGCAGGAACTGGCCTCCGACTGTAAGAAGATTCTTGCCTCGACAGAAGACGTCTGGGGAAAGGTTTTCCAGGAGATGGGAGGAACCTATACACCGCCGACGCTTGTGTTGTTCTCGAATCAGGTGAACTCTGCTTGTGGCGCTGCAACAGCAGCCGTAGGTCCTTTTTACTGTTCTGGCGACCAAAAGTTATATATCGACCTGTCGTTCTTCACTCAGATGAAGCGCCAGTTGGGTGTCGAGGGTAATACCTTTGCCTATGCTTACGTGATTGCTCACGAAATAGGCCATCATGTGGAGAATCTGACGGGTACACTCGGCAAAGCCCATCAGGCAATGAGCCAGACTGATAAGGTACAGGCTAATCAGATTAGTGTCCGCCTTGAGTTGCTCGCCGATTATTATGCAGGTGTATGGGCACATTACGAGGATGCTATTAATCATTCGATGGAGTACGGCGACCTTGAGAAGGGCCTGGAACTGGCAAAGGCTATCGGTGACGACTGGCTGCAGAAGAAGGCACAGGGACGTGCTACTCCCGAGTCGTTCACTCATGGTACCAGCGACCAGCGTAAGCGTTGGCTGAAGCGAGGCTTTGAGACAGGTGACATGCGTACATCGACCTTTAGCGTACAGAATTACAACGATCTTTAAGTATTGACAAACAGCGATAAAACCGTCTTCGAGGTGGCCTTCGGAGACGGTTTTATCGTTTTTCCTTTGCAAAAATTACTAAAAATAATCGTTCATAATATAGCAAAAATGTTTCATTGAAACAAATTTTGCACGTGATGAACGATATTTTAACGCTTAGACTTGCTATTGTTACTACTTTTGCGCAAAATTTCTAATCAAAATGAGTACTAACAATTTAAACAAGTCAACAATGGAGCAACTAAAGAAATTTTTTCTGAGTTTTGCACTCCTGCTTACGAGTACTATAATGTACGCGCAACAGGAGATCAGTGGAACGGTGATTGATGCTACAGGCGAAACCGTCATCGGTGCCACAGTTACGGAAAAAGGTACCTCGAACGGCACAGTAACCGATTTCGATGGTAACTTTAAGATTAAGGTTAATCCCGGCACTACGCTGGTTTTCACCTACATTGGTTATCAAACCCAAGAGCTGCCCGCTCAGGATGGTATGAAGGTGACCATGAAAGATGATGCCCAAGTGCTCAGTGAGGTCGTGGTAACTGGTTATCAGGTTCAGCGTAAGGCCGACTTGACGGGTTCTGTAGGCGTTGTAGAGACCAAGGACTTCAAGAGCAGCAACACCGACCCGATGGCATCACTGCAGGGTAAGGTGCCTGGCATGACCATCAGGACTAATGGTTCTCCTTCCGGAGAGGCCGATGTTCATATCCGTGGTATCGGCAGTATGGGCGGTTCAAGCACTACACCTCTTTATATTGTAGATGGTATGCCTTATAGCGGTTCGCTCAATAGCCTGAATGCAAACGATATTGAGACCATGCAGGTATTGAAGGATGCTGCCTCTGCCTCTATTTACGGATCACGTGCTGCCAATGGTGTGATTGTCATCACTACGAAGAAAGGTAAGAAGGGTGACAAGATCAACATCGACTTCAATGCTTCGGTATCAGCCTCTTGGATGACCCAGAAGATGAAGCTGCTGAACAGCCAGCAGTATGCTACTGCCCTGGTTCAGGCTGCTCTCAATGATGGTAAGAACCCTTATGACTATGCCCAGAACTACGGTCTGACGCTTGAAGCTGCAGGCGGCACTCCAATTTCGGTATACAATCCTGCAACTGGAAGTACGGAGAATTACACCGTTGGTGGATTCTACGACGGATTTATGAATGCCAAGCAGACCATGCAATACAGCGATACCGATTGGGTGAACGAGATCGGGCGCACAGGTATCACTCAGAACTACGACATCGCATTCTCAAAGGCTAGTGAGAAGACCACACAGCTCTTCTCTTTCGGCTACAAGAAGGCAGTTGGTGTACTGAAGCATACTGACTTCGAGAACTTCTCGGCACGCTTCAACAGCAGTTACAAGCTTAACAAGATCATTACTGTTGGTGAGAACGCTCAGTTCTCTTATTCAAGCAATGTGGATTGTGCTCCACTGGAGAACGCCCTGAAAATGGCTTCTACACTGCCCGTATACGAAGTCGACGGTGTCACTTTCTCTGGTCCTGTCGGTGGTATGAGCGACCGTCAGAATCCGATGCGTGAACTTTACCATAACAAGGACAACCGTCTGAAGAAGTGGCGCATCTTTGCCAATGCATACGTTGACATCACTCCGATCAAAGGTATGCTCTTCCGTTCAAACTTCGGTATCGACTACACGAACGGCTATATCCGCGGCCTGCAGCATACTTTTGATTCAGACGTTGTGAAGAACAATGTCAGTGCAAGTACAATGTCACAGAACCACAGCACCAAGTGGACATGGTCTAACACCCTGCAGTATAACTTTGACATCGCAGAGAGCCATAACCTGAATATACTGGCTGGTATTGAGCACCATCGTGACAACGGCATCGACTTCTCTGCACGCCGTGAAGATTATCCTCTCGAGACCTTAGATTATATGTGGCCCGGTGCTGGTACAGGTATCCAGACAATCACCGGCGGTGGCGATTCTTATAAGCTGATGTCATACTTCGGCAAGATTGACTACAACTGGAACGATCAGCTGCTTGCATCAGTCACCATGCGTTACGACGGTTCAAGCCGCTTTGGTAAGAACAACCAGTATGGTTTCTTCCCCTCAGCATCTCTCGGTTATCGAATCTCAAAGCATATCAATGCTGATTGGCTCCGTGACTGGAAACTCCGTGTCAGCTATGGTGTAACTGGTAATCAGGGTATGAACTCGAACAATGCCCACTACGGACTCTATATGGCCGACTACGGTTCAAGCCGCGAGAATTCTACTGCTTACGATGTCAATCTGCAAGGTTCAGGCACATTACCTTCTGGTTACTACAAGCATCAGTCTGCTAACGAAGACCTGAAATGGGAGCAGTCATCACAGTGGAACTTCGGTACTGACTTCGCACTCTTCGGCGGCGCGCTCTACGGTTCTTACGATGTATTCTTCAAGGAGACCAAGGATATGCTTGTACAGCCCGCCTTCCTCGGTGCCATCGGTTTTGGTGGTCAGACTTGGATCAACGGTCCTACTCTGAAGAACTGGGGTATGGAGCTGAATCTGGGCTATCGCCACACAACGGAATACGGTTTCTCGTATGACATTACAGGTAACATCGACTTCTACCGCTCAAAGGTAACATATCTCCCTGAGAATTCAAAGAACTCTTACGAGCACAACGACTATCACAATCTGGCACAGGACGAGAAACCATACGGTTCACTCATCGGTTATGTGGTTGAGGGATTGTATCAGAGTCGTGAGGATGTATTTGCACACGGACAGGCTGGTGCTCGTGTAGGTGGTCTGAAGTATGCCGACCTCAATGGCGACGGTAAGATCAACGAGGCTGACCGTACATGGGTTTACAATCCAGTTCCCAACTTCTCATACGGTATCAATATCAACCTGGCCTATAAGAATTTTGATTTCACCATGTTCTGGCAGGGTGTAGCTGGTGTTGACGTGATTAATAATCAGAAATATCAAACCGACTTCTGGAGCATCACCGATGCTGGTTCTAACAAGGGTGAGCGCCTGATTGATGCTTGGACACCTGCCAACAGCGGTTCAACGATTCCTGCTCTGACCACATCGAATGGTGCCGACGAGGGCCGTATGTCATCATACTTCATTGAGAACGGTTCTTACGCTAAGATGCGTACCCTGCAGTTAGGCTATAAGTTCCCTACTCAACTGGCTAATAAACTGTTGCTCTCAAGTGCCCGTTTATATCTCTCTGGTGATAATCTCCTGCTCATCAAGTCAAGTTCTCTGACCTGTTCAGATCCTGAGAACACAGCATGGGACTATCCTCACACAGCTTCTGTCACATTTGGTGTTCAAGTGGGATTCTAATTTAGTGAAGAGTTAAGCATTAATGCTTGAGTGAAACGAATAATTAAGAGTTAAGAATTAAGAGTTATGAAAAAGATTCAATTATATATCTCGGCTTTGCTGCTTTCGGTATTTGCAGTATCTTGCACCGTTGATGATGTGAAGCCACAAGGCACGCTGGACGAAGAGACAGCATTTTCAAGCCCCGACAAACTGGTTACCGCAGCCTATGCGAAACTGGGTGACGACTGGTATTCATATCCGTTTAACCTCTGGCCATACGGTGATATGAGCGCCGATGACTGCCTGAAAGGTGGCTCTGGTGAGAACGATACGGGTTATCACCCCATGGAGATCTTCACGACGCTGCAGCCTGACCGCGGTGAGTTCGATGAGCTGTGGTATCAGCTCTACGGTGCCATTTCCCGCTGCAACCGTGCTATTGAGGCCATTAATAAGATGGAAACACCCAATGCTCAGCTGTTGGCAGAAGTGAAGTTCCTTCGTGCACACTTCTATTACAAGCTGCAGCAGATGTGGTATGAAGTGCCTTTCATTACCGAGGGTATGAGCAATGCCGATATTGAGGCATGCCCGCAGAGCAGCCATGATCAGATCATGCAGCAGATTATCGATGATTTCCAGTATGCTTATGAGAACCTGCCAGAGGCAGCTCCAGGCACCACGGGACGCGCTCACAAGGTAGCAGCCGCTGCCTATCTCGCCAAGTGCTATCTGAACTGGGCTTATGGTGACGGCTATGAGGCCACAACAGGATACAGCCACGTTGATCAGACGAAGATTCAGAAGGTCATCGAGTACACTGAGGTTGTGAAGAACTCACCTTACAACTATCTCGATACTTATGGACACATCTTCCTGCAGGACTATGCTAACTCTGTAGAGAGCATCTTTGCTGTGCAGCACTCCAACAGGGCTGACGACGGAACGAAATTTGGTCGTGCCAACTGGTCGAACATGCTGAATGGCGTATGGGGCATCTGGTCGTGCGGTTGGGATTTCCACAAGCCGTCACAGAATCTGGTTAATGCTTTCAAGACCCGTAACGGTCTGCCGATGGACGATTTCGATGCCGATCACAACGCGATCGTTGTCAACGGTGCCGACTCAAAGTACAAGTACGATCCTCGTCTGTTCCACACTGTAGGTATGCCTACCTATCCTTATAAGTATGAGTCACAGTACACACTGACAAAGGCAAACAGCCGTACACCTAATACTTACGGTTACTACTGCTCAATGAAGGAAGTACCGCAGCGCTCAAAAGGTGAGGACTACGACATGCCCTGGCAGGCATTCGGCGTGAACGACTACGTGCTGCGCTATACCGACGTGATGCTGATGCGCGCTGAGGCTCTGATTGAGAAGGGCGACTTCAACGGTGAGGCTCTCCAGATCATCAACGAAATCCGCGAGCGTGCCAAGCGAGATATCAGCGGCTCATCGCTGATTGGCTATGCAAAGGATCAGTGCGACATCGCGCTATACGGTAACTTCGCAAGTCAGGACGATGCCCGTAAGGCACTGCGCTGGGAGCGCCGCGTAGAGTTGGCTATGGAAGGTCATCGCTTCTTCGACCTTCGTCGTTGGGGTATGCTCTCTTCTACACTCAATAAGTATTTCGAGACCGAGAAGACCGACGAGTACGACTCTCAGACTTACGCTCTGTATTACAAGGATGCCTTCTTCACTGCAGGCAAGAACGAGTACTTCCCTATAGCATCCAACCAGATGAACTATGTACAGGGACTCTATCATCAGAACAGAGGATACTAATGGTTTAAACATTAAAGATTAAGGATTAAAGATTATGAAAAAGATATATAAACTTATCTGCGCAATCTGCGTCATTTGCGGTTTTACGGCTTGTCAGGATAGAGATCTCCCAGGATCCGGAAACATGATACTGAGCAGTCCTGATGCATCACAGATAACAGGTGCACCAAGTGGCGACAACAATTACGACTATACCCTCACGTGGCCTCAGAGCGCTCAGGGAGCAGTGATGAGTGTGGCTGTCTATAAGAACGGCACTCAGATGCAGAGTCTCACCCCCTGCCCATCAGGTTCCTACACACTGAAGAATCTGGAGACCAACCAGCTCTACGAGTTCCTCTTTAAGTATACGAACGACGATGCTCTCTCTAATGGCGTGATGACCAGCTATACTCGTCCAGGTGCCTCTGCACCCAGTGACCTGAAGTTTGAGCAGATCGACATCAGCGATGATCAGCGCGACATGCAGGTGACATGGACAGCCAGCAGCGATGCCACATCTTACATCCTGAAACTGGTGAATGGTGATGGTAGCAGAGTGATTGAGGAAACAGTCAACGGCACTTCTTATCTGTTGAAGGATGTGGCCATGAAGGAGCGCTGGGAGGCAACCCTGATTGCACAGAACGCTGAGGGCAAGGCCCTGCCTATCTTTGGCTCAGGTAAAGTTGGTGGTAAGATTCCAGCCTTCCTGTCAGAATATCCTACTCCTGAGGAACTCATTGCCAATGGCGATGACGACGAGGCCAGCGCATGGCTGTGGTTCCACGAGAACTATCCAAAGGGCGAATACGTTTACTTCGGCAACATCAACACCGTTGAGGATATTGAGGACTATCGCATGCTCTTCTGGATGCGCGACCTCGAGACCGGTAATGCCGATGACATCTGGAACTTCTCCGACGTAGCCCGTAATGCAGCCCCCTGCATCGAGCAGTATGTAAAGAATGGTGGCAACCTGCTGCTCTGGCAGCACGCCGTTCCCTATATCGGAACCATCAACCGTCTGTCAACATCGATCCTTCGTGGTGTCAGCAATGCCTTCGGCTGCGGTGTCGGCGGTCCTAACGGCGACGTATGGAAGATGGGTGTATGTCTGAACACTGGCTCGTTCTCCAAGGATCTCAGCACACATGCTATCTATTCTGGCATGGAGACTGAGAAACTGAACGACAACTGCTTCAAGGCCATTGCCATGAAGGGTGCAGGATGGACGGAAGACCACAACTGCCTGTTCTTCGATATCCCGACAAAGCTCACTGGTCTCGACAATACCTCTGAAGAATGCTATACCGTTCTGACCGAAGAATATGGTATCTATCCTCTCGGTACTTGGGATTCACAAGTTAATTGGGTTTCTCAGTTGAACGTATGGGAGGCCAAGGGTGCTCCAAAGGCTCCTGATGGATTCCAGGAAGGTGCCGGCACTGTGCTCTGCATTGGTAATGGCGGTTGCGAGTTCTCGCTGAAGAACGACGATGGCACACCAGATAAGAGTGCCAACCCCAAGAACAACTCTTGCCAGGGTAATATCCTGAAGCTCGCCAAGAACAGTGTTGAGTATTTGATGTCGATCTAACAAGAAGTTAGTATAATAGTAATTATAGTTAGTAGTATTTTTGGGAGAGCGCGGCTTGTGAAGAGTCGCGCTTTCCTTGTTTTAGGAACATCTATAAAAGAGTGGCAAAAATCGTTCATTACGTACATTTTTGTTGCAGTGAACGATTTTTGTTATTATTTGAAACAATATTTATCGCCTTCAAAGCATCTTTGTCGTACCTTTGCACCAGAGATTTAATATTCATACTTTGAGAATTTATAGGTTTTTGTTGGTTATTGGTTTTTAGTTATAAGTTAGTAGTTATAGTTAGGTTTTTAGATTTAAGTTTTTTGGAAATAGCGTGGCCCGTGAGGGTCGCGCTTTTTGTTTTTGATGTTGTCGGCTATTCCTATTAATTATCGTTCATTGTATATATTTTTGTTGCGATGAACGATTTTTGTTATTAATTGAAACATTCTTTATAGCAAAATGTGACTATAAAGTGTAACTTTGCAGCAAAGTTTTACAATCAAATAATGAATAGCAAATGAAAAGAACAGTGATTTCAATTGTGGCAGGCCTGCTGATGACAATGACAGCACAGGCACAGCCTCAGGTGTTAGGCAAGAGCCACGCCATGCAGCGAGTAGAAGTAAAGAATCATTATCTGCTACTTCCGGTACAGGAGCGTGAAGACAATGCGACGATCAAGGTGCTGGCCAACAACCAGCAGGTACAGAAATTCAACGTGCGACTGGCTGTTGACAAGGTTGACTACTATGTACCCCTCGACATCAGTCGATTCGGATCTGACGAGGTGCTGCTCGATATCTTCTTCCATGGTGACCGTCGCTTTACTGGCGCGATGAAGGACTTCCTCTGCTGGCGTGAAATGAAACAGAGCGATGTGTTTGACACCTCCAACCGTGAGAAATTCCGTCCTGCCTACCATCATACACCTGTCTACGGCTGGATGAACGACCCCAATGGTATGTTCTATAAGGATGGCGTTTACCACCTATATTATCAATATAACCCTTATGGCTCTATGTGGGAGAACATGACGTGGGGACACTCCACCTCTAAGGATCTCATCCACTGGGAGGCTCAGCCCATCGCCATCGAGCCCGATGCGCTTGGTGATATCTTCAGCGGCTCTTGCGTAGTCGACAAGAAAAACAATCGCGTTGTGGCTTTCTACACCTCAGCAGGTGAGAGAAGTCAGATCCAGTCGATGGCCATCTCTACAGACAACGGTCAGACCTTCCAGAAGTATAAGGGCAACCCCGTGCTGGTCAGCAAGGAGCCCGACTTCCGCGATCCGAAATGTTTTTGGAACCCAGAGATCCAGAAGTGGAACCTGATTCTGGCAGTAGGGCAGGAGATGCGTATCTATACCAGCAGCAACCTGACTGATTGGACCTACGAGAGCTCATTCGGTCTCTCTGTAGACAAGGCTACAGGCGAGGTGACAGAACTGGGATGCCACGACGGTGTATGGGAGTGCCCTGACTTGGTGAAACTTCAGGTACGCGGCACCGACAAGCAGAAGTGGATGCTCATCTGCAATATTAACCCTGGCGGTCCCTTCGGCGGTAGTGCCACCCAGTACTTTATCGGCGAGTTCGATGGTCATAAGTTCACTTGCGATCATCAGGATACCCGCTGGATGGACTATGGAAAGGATCATTATGCAACCGTTACTTTCGACAATGCCCCCGACGGCCGCAGAATCGCCCTGGCATGGATGAGCAACTGGCAGTATGCCAATCAGGTTCCCACTAAGCAGTTCCGTTCTGCCAATAGCGTACCTCGCGATCTCGACCTCTTTGAATATAATGGTGAAATTTATTGCGGCGTTACTCCTTCACGTGAGCTGAATGCCATCCGTGGCAAGGCTGTCAGCAAGCTGTCGTCTACATGCGAAGTAGTTGTCGATCTGAAAGGTTCTTCAGAACTCGTGTTCTCCAACAACCAGGGCGAGCAGATCGTGATGGTATATGATGCCGCAAAGAGCACATTCACCATGGACCGCACGAGAAGCTATGCCAGCTTCAGCGAGGCGTTCCCCGCCGTTACCACCGCTCCGACCTATGGTGAGATCAAGCAGCTCCGCATCTTCATCGACAACTGCAGCATGGAGGTCTTCGATGCCGAAGGCAAGATGGCTATGACTAATCTCGTATTCCCCAACGAGCCTTACAACATGCTGAAAGTGAAAGGCGGCAAGGCAACGATCTATGAGATTAAGTAGTTAAGAAGTTAAGAAGTTAAGTAGTTAAGAATATACAATCATGAGCAAGACAAACAAACTAGCCCTCATTCCTGTGATGTTCTGCTTCTTCGCCATGGGCTTTGTTGACCTGGTGGGCATTGCATCCAACTATGTGAAGGAAGACCTTCAGTTGACTGACAGTGTGGCCAACATCTTCCCCTCACTGGTGTTCTTCTGGTTCCTGATCTTCAGTGTGCCTACAGGTATGCTGATGAACAAGATTGGTCGTAAGAACACCGTACTGCTGTCGCTCGTCGTGACTGTCGTGTCGCTGTTGATGCCCTTGTTTGGCGAGACATTCCCCATTATGCTCTGCGCCTTCTCACTTCTGGGTATAGGTAATGCGCTGATGCAGACATCACTCAACCCGCTGGTTTCTACAGTGATGGGTGGCGGCAATCTGGCTTCGACACTGACCTTCGGACAGTTTATCAAGGCCATCGCTTCGTTCCTGGCTCCTTATCTGGCCATGTGGGGTGCTACTCAGGTGCTGCCATCGTTCGGCTACGACTGGCGCGTGCTGTTTATGATCTACTTCGTCGTAGGTGTCCTGGCAACTGCCTTGCTGGCTATCACCCCCATCGAGGAAGAGATGATCAGTGGCAAGCCTTCTACCTTTGCAGAGTGCATCAAGCTGTTGGGTACCCCCATTGTGTTGCTCTCTTTCTTTGGCATCATGTGCCACGTGGGCATCGACGTGGGTACTAACACGACCGCACCGAAGATCCTGATGGAGCGACTGGGGCTGACCCTTAACGATGCCGCATTCGCCACCAGCCTGTATTTCATCTTCCGTACCATCGGCTGCCTCACGGGATCCTTCTTCCTGCGCGTACTGCCTAACCGTACTTTCTTCATCATCAGTGTCATCATGATGGCACTTTCGATGTGCGGCCTGTTTATCGGCACCGAGAAGTGGATGCTCTACACCGCTATTGCTCTGGTGGGCTACGGCAACTCGAATATCTTCTCCATCTGTTTCGCTCAGGCACTGACGGCTATGCCACAGAAGCAGAACGAGGTTTCCGGCCTGATGATCATGGGATTGTTCGGCGGTACCATCTTCCCGCTTCTGATGGGTTTTGCCAGCGATGCGATGGGACAGGCTGGAGCCGTCATCGTCATGGCCGTTGGAGTTATCTATCTCTTTACTTATATCAATCGCGTGAAATAAAATATTAATGTTAAATTTTTAAAGTTTAATCTAATGAAAAGATATATCGTAGGCCTCGGAGAGGCATTGTGGGATGTACTTCCCGAAGGAAAGAAACTTGGTGGTGCACCAGCTAACTTCGCTTATCATGCAGCGCAGTTCGGTTTGCAGACAATTGCTATCAGCGCTCTTGGCGAAGATCCTTTGGCAGAGGAGACCATTGAAGCCCTGAAAGAGCACAATCTGAACTACCTGATGCCACGTGTGCCTTATCCCACTGGAACAGTTCAGGTGACACTGTCAGGCGAAGGCATACCCACTTACGACATCAAGGAGAACGTAGCATGGGACAATATCCCCTTTAACAGTGAGATGGAGGAGATTGCCAAGAATGCACGTGCCGTTTGCTTCGGATCGCTGGCACAGCGCAACGTGGTGAGCCGCGAGAACATCCGCAAGTTCCTCGATGCCACTCCCGATGACTGTTTGAAGATCTGTGACATCAACCTGCGTCAGCAGTTCTACTCGAAGGAGATCCTCGAGGATTCGTTCTGCATCTGCAACATCCTGAAGATCAACGACGAGGAGCTGGTAGTCGTTAACCGCATGTTCGGTTACGATGGTCTCGATATGCGTCAGACCTGCGAGAAGATTGTTCAGGACTATCACCTGAAGATGCTCGTGCTGACATGCGGCACCAACGGATCGTATGTGTTTACCGACGACGGGCTGACCTCATTCCAGGACACGCCGAAGGTAGAGGTAGCCGATACCGTAGGAGCAGGTGACTCTTTCACTGGTTCGTTCTGCGCATCGATCATCAACGGCAAGCCCGTGCAGGAGGCTCACAAGACGGCTGTCCAGGTCAGTGCATACGTATGCACCCAGAACGGCGCCATGCCCGTGATCCCTGCAGAGCTGAAGAAGTAAGAGCATAAAATTATTTTTGCGAAAATTGCTGCCACTGCTACCGCAGATTTGTTGAAACCCCTTTAAAATAAGGTGTTTCATGTGCGGGAGCAATGTGGCAGCAATGGCAGCAAATAGGAGAAAATGCGAAAATTGACACCAAAATGTAGATATTTATTGCTCGTTTTCAGCAAAATTATCGCTTATCAACGCTGTATTTTTCGCTTTTTTTAGCAAAAGTGCCACTTATCAACTAATAAGTGCCACTTATTTGAGCAGAAGTACCACTTATTTGAGCAGAAGTACCACTTATCCAAAGAGGAAGTGCCACGGCATCATCTTTCGTATCATTCTTGATGCGCTCTATGATTTTCCCTAGTAGAAAACGTTGTTTTCTCCTATAGAAAACGATGTTTTCAGCTATTAAAATTCCGTCATTGCTGCCACTGCTGCCACATTGCTCCCGCACATGAAATACCTTATTTTAAAGGCATTTCGGCAAATCTGTGGCAGCAGTGGCAGCAATTTCATGAAAAACAAAATTCTTGGTATACAAGAATCTCTTATGGCATATACGACAGGTATTCCCTTTAAAGGGGTATGGTTCACATATACAAAATTAAAGAAAAGACTCATAATTTCCCGTGAATGTTTAAAGAATCATAAAATTCAGTGAAATCTTGCAGTGTTTGACGGTCTTATTAGTTATATAAGTAAAAACCATTTAAATAAAGAAA
>JAEEGJ010004395.1_pt1 | contig 47870 bp, 48 predicted proteins | sample 8958761 | NCBI WGS metagenome assembly JAEEGJ01 (sample SAMN16246546, study PRJNA631951) | gut metagenome | biome: gut microbiome; feature: rumen; material: RS-attached | host: Bos | place: Iran: Karaj | collected 2018-10
AATCATCGTAGTTAATGCAAAGGCAGGCGTTGAAGTCGGTACTATCAAGGCTTGGGAGATGTGTGAGAAGAAGAAGCTTCCCAGATGTTTCTTTGTAACAGCTATGGATGATCCCAATGCAAACTTTGCAAATGTAGTAGAGCAGCTTACTGAAAACTTTGGTACGAAGATTGCTCCTTTCCATACACCTTTCTTTGAGAATGAAAAGTTTGTCGGATTCGTTAACGTAGTTAAGATGGGCGGCAGAAAGTTTACTAAGGGCAGCGAGTACACCGAGTGTGAAATCCCGGATTCTGTAAAGGATGACGTTGAGCTTTGCCGTCACGATCTGTTAGAGGCTATTGCTGAGTCAAGCGAAGAGCTTATGGAAAAGTATTTTGCTGAGGAAGAGTTTACTCAGGAAGAGATAGATACAGCATTACATGCTACAGTATTTGATGGCAGTACAGTACCTGTACTTGCAGGTGCAGCTATCAACCAGCAGGGTACCGTAATGCTGCTTAATGCTATCAAGTCATACTTCCCTTCACCTCTTAACCACAAGGTTGTTGGTAAGAATGTCAAGGATGATAGCGAGTTTGCAGCAAACTATGATATCAACAAGCCTATGACAGCTAAGGTATTTAAGACCATCGTGGATCCTTTCATCGGTAAGTATTCAATGATCAAGGTTTGCTCCGGCGTACTGACCAGTGATGCTACAATATATAATTCAGATAAGGATACAGAAGAAAAGCTTTCACGTCTTTATGTTCTTCGCGGAAAAGAGACTATCGAAGTTAAGGAGCTTTACCCCGGTGATATCGGAGCTATCGGTAAGCTTTCAAATACCCAGACAGGTGAAACCCTTTCTACAAAGGCTAATCCCGTTGTATTCCCTAAGGCACAGTACAGTGTTCCTTACGAGTACAAGAAGGTAGACACCAAGAATAAGGGTGATGAGGATAAGTTCGCACAGGCTATGAGTAAGCTCTGTGAAGAGGACAGGACCTTAAAGATGGTTCTTGACAAGGAAAACCGTCAGACTCTTATCTATGGTATCGGCGGACAGCAGCTTGACATCGTTGTCAGCAAGCTTCAGCAGCGTTATAAGGTAGATGTAGAGCTTTCAAAGCCCAGAGTACCTTATCGTGAGACCATCAGAAAGAAGGTTGAGAAGCAGGGCAAGTATAAGAAGCAGTCAGGTGGACATGGTCAGTACGGTGATGTTCATATGAGATTCGAGCCTTCAGGCGATATGGAGAAGTCATATGAGTTCGCAGAGGAGATCGTAGGCGGCGTAGTACCTAAGAACTTCTTCCCTGCAGTTGAAAAGGGACTGGCTGAGTCAGTTCTTAAGGGACCTTTGGCCGGATATCCCGTAGTTGGACTTAAGGCTACTCTGTTCTATGGATCTTACCATCCTGTAGATTCTTCAGAAATGGCATTCAAGCAGGCTGCACGTCTTGCATTTAAGGCTGCATTCACAGATCCTAAGGAAAATTGTAATCCTTGTTTGCTCGAGCCCATCGTTTCCATGAAGGTACTGGTACCCGATAAGTTTACCGGTGATATCATGGGCGACCTTAATAAGCGCAGGGGCCGTGTGCTCGGTATGAACCCTGTTGCCGGCGGCAAGCAGGAGATCATGGCTGATGTTCCTTTGGCAGAGCTTTATGGATATTCCACAGACCTTCGTTCCATGACCGGTGGTATCGGTGATTACTCATACACCATCGACCGTTATGAGCAGGCACCTGCCGATGTACAGGCTAAGGTTGTTGAGGAAGCAGCTAAGTACATGACAGAGGAAGAGGAAGCCTGATAGATTTACATATCTTAAGATATAGTTAAATTTCAAGGTTTTACTTGACTTATATACTATAATAATGTATTGTATGCAGGAGGACTAAGGTTCTCCTGCATTTTTTGATCCAGATATGTGAAAATATATAGATTTGCAGCTATTCATTAAATGTACATGACATATGCAGGTGGTACGAGATATGTTTGAAAGACTGTATCCAAGTGAGTGGGTGGATTCCACTTACAATATAGATTTTGAAAAATATTATGAAGACGGTTTTCGGGGGATTATATTTGATATAGACAATACCCTGGTGCCTCACGGTGCAGACGCTGATAAGAGAGCGGTTGAACTGTTCGCAAGATTAAAGGCTATCGGGTATGACATCTGCTTACTCTCAAATAACAAAAAGGCCCGTGTAAAGAGGTTTAACAAGGATGTTAACGTAAAATACATCTTTATGGCTCAGAAGCCGTATTCCAGAAACTATTATGCCGCAGCCATGAAGATGCACATCTCAGTAAAATCGGTACTCTGCGTAGGTGATCAGCTCTTTACCGATATATACGGTGGAAACCTTGCAGGCATTCACACCATACTGGTGAACCCGATCAACCGGCATGAAGAGATACAGATAGTACTGAAGCGTATCTTAGAGAGAGCTGTACTTCATTTTTATAAGAGAAAACTAAAGAAAGAACATAAATCCTGGCCCGGCAGAATATTTACAGGGTAAAACCGGTAGTGTAAAGTTTTCGTAGAAAACTTTGCGCTACGTAGGCCGCGGCTTCGCGAAGCGAATTATAAATGCTGTGGCTCTCAAAAAAGGAGAAAACACATGAACATTATGATTATAAACGGACCCAACCTCGATATGCTGGGTATGAGACAGCCTGAAATTTACGGAAAAGAAGACTACGATGATCTGTGCTACCAGATAGATGAGTGGGCAAATGACTATGACATATCGGTGGATGTCCGCCAGAGCAACTATGAGGGCGAGATAGTAGAGTTCCTTCATGAGGCATTTGAGGATGATTTTGACGGAGTTATCATCAATCCTGCGGCATATACCCATTACAGCTATGCTATAAGGGATGCACTGCTGATTCTTAATGTACCGGTGGTTGAGGTACATCTTACAGATATCTCCCAAAGGGATGAATTCAGGCGTCATTCCGTTATCAGTGACATTTGTGCAAAGACGATCATGGGCAAGGGATTTAAGGGCTATCAGGAGGCTCTCGAATTTTTTTTCAACTTATTGTAAAAAATTCTTGCAAATTTGACAATTTTAATATAAACTATATAAGTTAGATGAATAATCACACATGACTTTTATTTTGGAGGATGATTTTTTATGATTTCAGCAGGTGATTTTAGAAACGGTTTAACACTTGAAATTGAAGGCGCTGTTTTCCAGGTTGTTGAGTTCCAGCATGTAAAGCCCGGTAAAGGAGCTGCTTTTGTAAGAACTAAGTTAAAGAACATTATCAACGGTGGTGTTGTTGAGCGTACCTTCCGTCCTACAGAGAAGTATCCTCAGGCTCATATCGAGAAGAGCGAGATGCAGTACCTTTACGCAGACGGCGATATGTACAACTTCATGAATACTGAGAACTATGAGCAGATCGCTCTTACAGCTGAGCAGATCGGTGATGCTCTTAAGTTCGTTAAGGAAAACGACATGGTTAACATGCTTTCATATCAGGGCAAGGTATTCTCAGTTGAGCCTCCTATGTTTGCAGAGCTTGTTATCACAGATACAGAGCCCGGCTTCAAGGGTGATACCGCTACAGGTGCTACAAAGCCCGCTATAGTTGAGACAGGTGCTCAGATCCTTGTTCCTCTCTTTGTTGATCGTGGAGATAAGGTTCAGATCGATACCCGTACAGGTGAATATCTTAAGAGAATCTAATAATTTTCTTAATGCCATTTCCTTTTATGGGAAATGGCAAATTTTTTGTTTTCAAATTCTTTATAATATGTTATAATAGATCATAGGTTATCATCTAATGTGAAAACCTGCGATCTAAAGTATAATTCTGAAAGGAATGTAACGATGGAAAAGAATCTGGATTTTAAAGGTGATATAAAAATATCTGACAGCGTAGTTGCCAGTATAGCCGGTCTTGCTGCATCCGAGATAGACGGTGTGGATTCCTTAAGCGGTAATCTTACCAATGAGATCGTAGCCAAGTTCGGTATCAAAAACAACTCTAAGGGTGTAAAGCTTGAGATAAATCAGGGAAGTGTTATAGCTGACATCTATGTTAATGTTGTTTACGGCTTCAGTATCCCGGATGTATCCGCAAAGGTACAGGAAAAGGTTAAACAGGCTATAGAGAGCATGACAGGCCTGACAGTAGTAGGTGTTAATGTACGTGTAGTTGGTATCACAGTTAAAGTATGATAAATAATCTTATCTGATTAGGAGTACGGGTGATGACAAGAAGAGCACTGAGAGAACATCTTGTAAGGCTGCTTTATATGAGAGAGTTTCATGAGGCTGATGAGCTGGAAGAGCAAAATCAGCTCTATTTTGATGTCATTCTGCCAAATGAAGATGCAGAATGCGAGGAGCGGGACGAGGTTTTAACGAGACTTGCCGCAATAGTGGAAAAGTTGCCCGAGATAGATGCTTTGCTTACGGCTAAGCTTCAAAACTGGAACTTCCGTCGTATCGGTCTTACGGAAAAGACTGTCCTCAGGATCAGTGCTTTTGAGATACTGTATGATGATGTGCCCGCAAAGGTGGCTATAAATGAGGCAGTTGAGCTTGCTAAGCTTTACGGCGGCGAACAGTCATCCGGATTTGTAAACGGAGTACTTGCAAAAATAGTTAAAGGGTTAGAGCCTGACGATGGAAACCAATCTACTTGAATCAAAGATAAAACATGTAAATGATATCTTGAAGGAGAAGCTTCCTTCGAGTGATGAATACGGTAAAATATGCGAATCCATGAGCTACAGCGTTCTTAATGGCGGAAAAAGATTAAGAGCCATAATGCTTTTGGAGAGCTTCAGACTGTTTTCAAATGATACCGATTTAGAAAAGATGCTCGCTGAGCCTTTTGCAGCAGCGATAGAGTTTATACATGCTTATTCGCTTGTACATGATGATCTGCCTGCCATGGATAATGATGTTTTAAGACGTGGCAAGCCTACCACTCATGTTGCATTCGGTCATGCAATGGGTGTACTTGCGGGTGATGCGCTGCTGAATTATGCATTTGAAACCATAGGCAGTATATGTGATGATCCTCATGTGTTCGAAGGCGGATATGCAGCGAGAGTTATCAAAGCATTCAGGACATTTGCCGACAAAGCCGGATACAGCGGTATGATAGGCGGACAGGTCCTTGATACTACCGAAAAGTATTCAGAATCCATGGATATTAAGGGCTTTGATGAGCTTGACGGGTTTAGAGATAAGATTTCCGATATCGGAAAGTTAAAATACACTCTAAGAGTGAATGAACTTAAGACATCACAGCTTTTTGAGGCAGCTCTTATGTCGGGAGCAATACTTGGCGGAGCGGATGAAAGTGAAGTTAAACTCATGGAGGAGGCCGGCAGAGCATTGGGGCTTGCATTCCAGATAGAGGATGATATCCTGGATTTGACCTCAAATGCCGAGACTCTCGGTAAGAGTGTAAATATTGACGAGAAAAATGATAAAGAGACGATAGCGCGTACACTTGGGCTTGAGATGTCTGAGGAGCTGGTTAAAATGTACACGGCGAAGGCTATAAATGCTGTTTCGGCTCTTGGAAAAGATTCGCAGTTTTTACTTAAATTATTTGAAAGCCTGATTTTCAGGAAACTTTAATTTGCTATTGTTGTGGATGGAGTTATGTCATGAGTCTGCTTGATCTGATAAACGAACCGAATGACATTAAAAATATCCCCGAGGAACAACTGAAAGATCTTGCAAAGGAGATCAGGAAATTCCTTGTACGCAAGGTGAGCAATACCGGTGGGCATCTGGCATCGAATCTCGGTGCTGTGGAGCTCACGATGGCGCTTCACCTTTTTTTGACATTCCCGGAAGACAAGCTGATATTTGACGTTGGACACCAGAGTTATACCCACAAGCTGCTCACCGGACGTAAGGGTGGATTCGACCGCTTGAGACAGTTTGGCGGCATGAGCGGTTTCCCAAATAAAAAGGAGAGTCCCTGTGATCCTATAAATACAGGCCATGCTTCGACTTCCATATCCATAGCGGACGGTATGGTGAAGGCCAGGGACCTGAAGGGCGAGGATTACAAGGTAGTAGCGGTTATCGGTGACGGTTCCCTGTCGGGCGGCATGGCTTTTGAAGCTCTGAACAATGCAGGCAGGCTTAAGTCAAACCTGATCATCGTGCTTAATGATAATAAGATGTCCATTTCCGAAAATGTGGGCGGCATGGCTGCTTATCTCGGAAAACTAAGGACAAACTCAAAATATACCGGACTCAAGATGAATATTGAGGAAAGGCTGAAAAATGTTCCTTATATGGGTGAGGGCATCGTAAAGAAAATCAAGACTTCGAAGGAGTCTATAAAGAGCCTGTTTGTTCCCGGTATGTTGTTTGAAAATATGGGTATTACCTATATCGGACCCATCGATGGACACAATATACCCTTGATGTTAAATGCTTTTCAGGCTGCGAGCCAGTCAAAGACTCCTGTTTTGGTTCATGTGATAACCAAGAAGGGAAAGGGCTATGCTCCGGCTGAACATGATCCTGCAAGCTTCCATGGCGTTGAGCCTTTTGATACCAGCACCGGTGAGAAAAAGGCTGAAAAGTCCTGCAAGTCATATACTGATATCTTCTCTGATACCATAACCGGTATAGGAGAGAGTAATTCAAATGTTGTGGCTATAACTGCTGCTATGGCTGACGGTACCGGGCTTAAGGAATGGTCCAAGAGATTCCCTGACCGTTTCTTTGATGTCGGCATAGCTGAGGAACATGCGGTGACCTTTGCCGCAGGTATGGCTTCGGGCGGATTGCATCCGGTTGTTGCTGTATATTCCACATTCCTGCAGAGGTCCTTTGACCAGTTGATACATGATGTGGCTCTTAATTTCCTGCCTGTGACCATCTGTGTGGACAGAGCAGGTATAGTTGGATGTGACGGTGAGACGCATCAGGGTATCTTTGATGTTTCGTATCTGTCAAGTATACCCGGGTTTGCTGTTATGGCTCCAAAGAATGCTTACGAGTTTGCTGACATGCTGGTGTTTGCATGCAGCTATAACGGACCTTCGGCTATCAGATACCCCAGGGCCAAGGCTTTCTATGGATGCAAGACTGATAACCCTATAGTGCTGGGTAAGGCTGAGGTACTCCATCAAGGCAAAAAAGCGGCTGTGATCGCAGTGGGCAAGATGGTTAAGGTGCTGGACGGGATACTGACGGAGCTTAGGGACGAGGGCTATGATATCACATTTGTTAATGCGAGATTTATAAATCCTATTGACTTTAAGCTGATCGATCATCTTTGCGATACACATGAGCTTATCATTACGGCGGAAGAGAATGTTAAGCGCGGTGGTTTCGGTGAAGCGGTTGCTCTGCATATGCTGGAGAACAGAAAGACCAACAGATTCCTTAATATTTCGCTTCCTGACAGCTTCCTTCCTCATGGTAATCCAAGGGATATCAGGGACTCTATCGGGTTTGATCCGAAGTCTCTGAAAAATAAAATAAAAAAAAGTATTGACGAAATCTAATTTTATGGTATAATGTTTAGCGTGCTATTTAAATTACCCAAACAGTTGATTTGGCACAAGTTCACAACTGGAGGGAGGTTAGGTGTGAGATTATGTCAAACGTTATCGTAAAAGAAAACGAGTCATTAGACAGCGCTCTTCGCAGATTTAAGCGTAATTGTGCTAAGGCAGGTATCCAGCAGGAAATCCGCAAGAGAGAGCATTACGAGAAGCCCAGCGTAAGACGTAAGAAGAAGTCTGAAGCTGCTCGCAAGAGAAAATTTAAATAAGTTTATTTTGGTGACCCTTGTCATTTTTGACAAGGGTTTTTTTTGTTTACTAGTCACGGAGTGAGTATATGGAGGGGCTCCTAAAAACATCATCGCTTTTGCAGGGATATGCTAATGCTGTAAAATGTATTTTTCGCTGCGGACGCTCGCAATCGTGGCTCCGACTGATGTCGGACCCACTTGGGCTTCGCTCGAAAAACGATTTGGATAATCGTTTTTCGCCTTGCTCAAAATCATTTGCCGGCAAAGCATATCCGCTGCAACGCTTAGGTTTTTAGGAGCCCCTCCATATGCTCACTCCTGCTTATTGACAAAGTTATAATAAAATATACTAAAACTTGTATAGAAAACATTAAAAATTTATAATTAATCGCAATATTTTGTTGTATTATTTTTAAAATTGACTATAATTGTATTAGGGAATTTATGATAAAAATTCAATGTTTTTGTGAGGATTTAAATGGCGATAGTTGAAACGATGATAAATGTGCCTTCAGATAATCTCCAGGAGGTATTCGGGGCGTTTGATAATTATGTTAAGATTATTGAGAAGAACCTTGGGGTTACGGTTATTGAGCGTGGCAACGAGGTTAAGATCATTGGTGATGAGAGCAGTACCAATAAGGCTAAGAGAGTAATAAATGAATTGGTCAGTCTTTCTAAAAAGGGTAGTCCTATCACTGAGCAAAATGTTAATTATTGTCTTTCTCTTGTTTATGAGGATAAAGAAAAGGTCCTGGGTGAGATTGATAAGGATCTGATCTGCTTTACCATTCAGGGTAAGCCTATTAAGCCTAAGACTTTAGGTCAGAAGCAGTATGTGGATCTCATCAGGGAGAAGATGATCGTGTTTGGCATGGGGCCTGCCGGTACAGGTAAGACTTATCTGGCTATGGCTTGTGCTATAACTGCTTTTAAAAACAACGATGTGAGTCGTATCATTCTTACTAGACCTGCCATAGAGGCCGGTGAAAAGCTGGGTTTCCTGCCCGGTGACCTTCAGAGTAAGATAGATCCGTACTTGAGGCCTTTGTATGATGCTCTTTACCAGATAATGGGACCTGACAGTTATCAGAAGAATTCGGAGAAAGGGCTTATAGAGGTTGCGCCTTTGGCATATATGAGAGGCCGTACTCTGGATAATGCTTTTATCATCCTGGATGAGGCTCAGAATACTACTCCTGCTCAGATGAAGATGTTCCTTACACGTATTGGTTTCGGGTCAAAGGTTATCATTACCGGTGACCAGACTCAGAAGGATCTGCCTGCCGGGCAGACTTCAGGTCTTGATGTAGCTCTTAAGGTGCTTGAGGGCATCGATGATATCGGTTTTTCATACATGACCAGCAAGGATGTAGTAAGACATCCACTCGTTCAGAAGATTGTTAATGCTTACGAGAAATACGAAAATGCTCAGAATAAACGCAAATATCAGGATTCCAAGCGTAAATAAGCTTAAATTATTATAAGTCAAAGCCAATTTGAAGCGTTGACATAGGTCGATTCAATTTTGCAACATGATTGAATCATAAAATATATTGGGGTATCTATATGAATTTGGTTATTGAAAAAGAAACTGAAGATAGTTTTGATTTTGACTATGAAGAGGCGGCTAAGTCTATAATTGATAAATGCCTGGACTATCTGGAGTGTCCTTATGAGGTACAGGTGAACCTAACTTTGACGGACAATGCGGGGATTCATGAGATTAATAAGGAGTATCGGCAGATTGACAGACCTACGGATGTTCTTTCGTTTCCATTGGTTGATTATGTCTCTCCTAATGTATTCCCGGAGGACATAGAAGAGGCTGCTGAGGATTATTTTGATCTTGATACCGGTGAGCTGATGCTTGGAGATATCATTATCTCGGTTGAAAAGTGCAAGGAGCAGGCGGCTGAATATGGACACAGTGTATTGAGGGAATATTCGTTTCTGATCGTTCACAGTATGCTTCACCTTTTCGGTTATGACCATATGGAAGATGACGAGCGCGAGGTCATGGAGCAGAAGCAGAGAGAGATACTTGACAGCGCGGGCATTTATCGGTAATTTCTTATGATACTGAATCATCTAAGAAATTATTGCTGTATAGTTGATATAGTATTTAAATCTTAATTTTTGAAGAATATTTATTGATTTTGTAATTAGTTGAATAAGAGCATATATGATTCTTTAGAAATTTAATTAGTATATAGAATAACAAAGAAGGAAAATGGGGACTATGAAAGAGATTGATGACGAAATCATGAAAGATGAATCTGAGATTGAGAAAGTCGAGTCTAAGGCAGAAGAAAGTACTGAGCTGGTGAAGGCGGAGTCGACTGAGCTGGCAGAAAGTAAATCTGAGTCGGGTACGGATATTGCGACGGTATCAGAAAAGTCAGCCGATCTGACTTCTACAGGCACTAGTACTGAGGCTGCTGAACCTTCCAAGAAGAAATTGTTTATCATAATTGGTGCAGTGGCTGCAGCTGTCATTCTGGCTATAGTTTTGATCATAGTTTTGTCGGGTGGCAAGAAGGAAGAGCCTAAGTCGTCTGATGATCCTGGCACAACGCCTATAGCTACCGAGGCACCTACAGCTACTCCTGTACCTACTGCGACACCTGTGCCCACAGCTACTCCTGTACCTACCATGGAGCTCGTGGTTGAAGCTACACCTACTCCTTCAGTAGATGAGATTTTACTTGCTCACGAAGCAGCTGGTGAGATGCAGAGCTATATCAACGGTAATTGGGTGGCTAAAGAGATCGCTAACCAGAGACCTTACTGTATGATGTTTAACAATATCGCCATAGCCAATCCCCAGAGCGGCACCAGTTGTGCGGATATCTTATATGAAGTCCTGGTTGAAGGAAATATTACCAGACTTATGGGCGTGTTTGAGAATCTGACTGATGAGAGTTCATGTAAGGACAGGATGGGTTCAGTCAGAAGTGCAAGACATTATTATGCAAGTATTGCTTCTGAATATGATGCGATTTTCATCCATTACGGTGAGACTACATATGCTACCAAGAAGATCAAGGCTTTAGGACTCGATCATCTTGAGGGTACCTATGCAGAGGGCAGTACTGTTTACTATAGGGATAAGAATATAAAGGCTCCTCATAATGCTTTTGCTACTTTGGAAGGCATTCATAAGGCTATAGAAAATAAGAAATTCAGAACTGATCATAAGGAAGACTTTGTAGCCCAGCATTTTGATTTTGCTTATTCTGAAGGTGGATTAAATTCGACAGATAAGGCACTGGGCAAGCCTGATCCTCTGGCTCAGGTTATTGATGCCGGAAATACAGGTAATGTCGCAGAAACCGGTAGCTCCGATATTTATGGAGAAGTTACTACTGCATCTGTAGTCAGACTTCCTTTCTCTTCATATGCGCAGCCTTACTTCACATATGATACAGAGACCAAGCTTTATACCAGATATCAGTTTGGTGGAGAGCATATTGATTACAATACAAAAGAGGCTCTGAAGTTTAACAATATTATCATCCAGATAGTACAGGAGTCAAACCGTGATAAGAACGGCTATCAGGATATTGAAGGTTATGGAGACAGAGACGGACATCATAATCCCGAGTCAGGTAAAGGTTATTATATCTGTGAGGGCAACTGCATAGAGATCAAGTGGGAAAAGAATGAAGCTAAGTATGAATGTAATTACTATACTCTTGACGGTGAAAGACTGATCCTTCGTCCCGGTAAGACATTCATAGCATTGTTCCCGAACTTCCGTGAGGATAAACTGGAAATCCAGTAAAAATTTTATATAGTAGGAACTTAGAAATGGAAAACAAGAAAAAATCCGGCTTCCTGATGCAGGGCGGTATACTGGCGGCGGCCGGTTTACTGACCCGATTTATCGGGATGCTGTACAGGATACCTCTTGAAAGGACTGTCGGACGAGAGGGCATGGGATATTACAGCAATGCTTACGAGATTTATAATATAGCATTGCTTGTTTCCTGTTATAGCGTGCCTGTAGCGGTATCAAAACTTATAGCGGACAAGGACGGAAAGGGCGAATATCAGAATTCGGCAAGGTATTTCAAATATGCCATGATGCTTTCATCCTGTATCGGCCTGGTGGTTTCGCTGATAGTATTTATATTTGCTGACAAAATAGCAAATGCATTTGAGTATCCTAGCAGTGTTATACCGTTGAGAGTACTGGCTCCTACAATATTTGTATTTTCGTTGATGGGAGTTATCAGAGGATTCTTTCAGGGAAAAAGGACCATGGTCCCTACGGCTGTCAGTCAGATAATAGAGCAAATCTTTAACGCCGTAGTCAGCGTAGTGGCAGCAACTTACCTTGTTAATGCATTTAAGGATACACAGGAAGCAGCCGCATACGGAGCAGCGGGTGGTACAGCAGGTACTCTGGCAGGTGCTTTCTGTGGATTGGTGTTCCTGACTATAGTGTTCATTTTATACAGAAAAAACAACAAACAGCTGGTATTAGAGGATGCCACAGGGAAAAGGGATGAGACCAAAACAATACTCAAGGCTATCATCCTCACTATGCTTCCTATAATCCTCAGCCAGACCATTTATCAGATAAGCGGCATCATCGATTCGTATATGTTTTCAAACATTATGTCAAAGCAGTGGAACTACGACGAATCGAGCAGAGCGATTTTCTGGGATGCATATTCAAACAGATATAAATGGATGTATAATGTACCTGTAGCGATAGCATCGGCATTTGGAGTTACGATAGTACCGGCTCTGTCAGTCAGCTACGGAAAAAGAGATTTTGAAGCTATCAAGACTAAGATAGCATCGGCAGTTAAACTGAACATGCTGATCGCATTTCCTTCAGCCATGGGTCTCGGATTTTTATCTCAGCCCATACTGATGCTCATGTTTGGACATGCAGAGGATAACTTAGGCCCGCAGCTCCTTTCATTGGGCTGCATGGCAGTAGTATTTTTTGCACTGTCAACACTGACAAACGGTGTTCTTCAGGGCATAAATATGATGCGTAAGCCTGTTACACACTCACTGATCGCATTGATCATACATATCATAGCTGTATATGTCGGATTAAATATATTTGAAAATGGTGTACATGTAATGGTTATCTGCAACATGCTATACGGACTTCTGGTCTGCATCATGAACTGGATATCCATCGGAAAGAGACTCAACTACAAGCAGGAGATTAAAAGAACATTTATTTTGCCTGCTATATGTGCACTTGTAATGGGTGTGCTGGCCGACCTTGAGTTTGAAATCATCTACAGCTATACTGCATCATATGCGGTAGCGATATTGCCGGCAGTAGTTACGGCAGTTATCGTCTATGTTGTCCTGATCATTATGACAAAGACTGTTACCGAGCAGGAACTACTGGCTATGCCTAAGGGCAGGTCTCTAGTGAAGTTACTGAAGAAGATTCGTGTATTAAGATAAACATATGTGATATATAAAAAGCAACTTTTTTAGAAGAAGGGTGTAGAATATGAAGATATTACTTGCATTTCCGGAAACATCCAGATCAAAATATGACTTTGCGGGTATTATTGACGATGAGCCTTATGATCTGGAATGCCTTATGGCTTATCTGAAGGGCAGAGGCCATGAAGTGCGTCTTTGGGATGGTCAGATAAACAAGGATTTCAGGGGTAATGTTAAAGAGTTTTCGCCTGATTTTGTATATTTCTGCGGCAGGACCAGACAGGAAAACTTTATTAAGGAGTACTGTGCTTTTTGTAAAACATATTCTGAGAGCAAGGGTTATAACCTGTTAAAGGATCTGCTATCAAATTCATTATCCATAAAGAAAAAAATCTTTGGGGAGAAGGATAAAACCATTACCACGATAGTGGGCGGTATACATGCATCACTTAATCCCGAGAGATTTTTTGAGGACGAAGTGGACTATGTGGTGACCACATATGATCCTTCAGTGGTTGCGGATATAGTAGAAGGAAAAGATCCCTCTCGGTTAAAGGGTATATGTTATAGAAAAACAATTTCGGATGCAGACGAAAAGCAGTCAGAATCAGAGGTAAAGAATGAAGCCAATAAGATAGATGACAGTCTGGACATGAAAGAAATCAAAGAAGACCTGCTGTTCCAGAACAATGATGATAATGTTTCGGTAAAGGGAGAGTGGAAGAAGAGCCCTGCTGCTCCATTTGATATAAAGAAAATGCCCTGGGCTGACAGGACAAACTTTTATATCAATATGGAAAGGTATTGCTATCTGGAGCTGCGTCCGTGTGCCATCATCAGGACTGCATTCTGCTGTCCTTACTCATGTGCATTCTGTTACCGCAACAGGTTAAACTGCGGTAAGTACAGCGCAAGGGATATCAAGGATGTAGTGGATGAGATAGAGTCCATAGAATGTGAAAATATCTACATCATTGACGATGACTTTTTGGTAGGACCTCAGAGACTTCAGAAATTTGTTCAGCTGATAAAAGAAAGAAATATAAAAAAGAAGTTTGTATGCTTCGGTAGAGCTGATTTTATAGTGAAGCATCCTGAAATCATTAAACTGCTTTCTGAGATCGGATTCTATTATATCCTTACAGGTCTTGAATATATCGAGAATAAGAGACTTTCGGATACCAATAAGCGCAGCGGTGTAAATACCAATGGTAATGCCATCCGCATACTCCATGAAAACGGTATTCATATGATGGGTATGTTCATCACGGACCTTGACTTTAAGAAGAAAGATTTTAAGAATCTGTACAGATGGATAAAGCACTTTAAGTTAAAGCATGTGGCTGTATCTATTTATACACCTGAAATGTGTCTTGAGAATTTCGCAGATTACAAGGACAGACTCATAACTACTGATCCGGGTGACTGGGATTACCTGCATGTTGTTGCCGAGCCTACACATATCAGTGTAAAGAAGTACTATTTCTATTATCATATACTTCTGATCAAGATTTTCTTAAGGGCAAAGCGTCAGGGTATTTATGATTTTATAGATTACAAGATGTTTATAAAGTCGTTTGTAAAGAATATGTTTAAATTTGGTGGGTAACACATTTTGATGGAACATTGGTTTTGTTATGTAAAAGGGTTAATAATATGAAACATATTTACATCGTATTAATTGAATCTTATACCGGTTTAGGGAAAATACTAAAGAAATTTACCGGGTACCGCTATGAGCATATTGCAGTAAGCCTGGATAAGAGCCTTAAAGAGTTTTATTCATTTTCAAGAAGGCAGCACCATCATCCCTTTAATGCAGGTTTTATGAAGGAATACAGGGATTACTATGCGTTTGAAGAGTATCAGAAGTTTTATTCAAAGATTTTCTCAATCCCTGTGACAAACGAGCAGTATGATGAGATATGCAGGTTTATAGAGAAACTTTCGCAGGATGATGAGCAGATATTTAACCTCTTTGCGATGTTAACTACTCCTATTATACATGGCTTTAGAGTTTACAAGGCTCATAACTGTATGGACTTCACGGCCAGGGTTATCGAGATGGCGGGCGTAAATCTGGATAAGCCTTTTTATAAATACGATATCCCGGACATAGAAAAATTGCTCGATGGGTACCCTATGAAAGAGGGATATGTAAAGAGACTGGACTCTGAAGAATACGAAAAATATGTTGAAAAGAGCGATATATTTACCGGAGCATTTGAGTTTTTGAGGGCAGTTGTTACGCTGACCAAGAGATGTATTTTCAGAAAACCTGAAGAAGAAACATATTAATTATTCTAATAAATTATAGGCCTAACTATTTTCGGTTAGAATGATAAATAATAGAGAATAGAAATCATGGATAATTCAAGAACAATTCACGACAAAATAATAATAGGCGGAGGAGCAGCAGGACTTATGGCTGCTTATTCTGCGTGTAAGATACGTTCGGATGCCGGAGATGTGGCTGATGTCGTGATACTTGAAGGCAAGGAGAATGTAGGGAAAAAGCTTTCGGCAACCGGTAACGGTAAGTGCAATTTTACGAATATGTACCAGGATAAAAGCTGTTACAGAAGTGATTCTCAGGACAAGGCTTATCGTATAATAAACAGTTTCGATAACAAGAAAACAATCAGTTTCTTTTATAATATAGGCATTATGTCAACCGAGAGAAAGGGATATTGCTATCCGATAGGTGAGCAGGCGAGGACATTTAGGGATGTGCTGAAGGAAAGAGTCATCAGTCTGGGTACAGCTATATTTACTGAAAAGAGGGTGGTTGATATCGATAAGACCGAAGGCATTTTTACCGTTACATGCTCGGATTCCACCAGTTACTCAGCAAGAAAACTAATCGTCTGTGCAGGCGGAGCTGCAGCACCTGTATTTGGTACCGATGGCAGTATTTTTAATATTTTAGAAAAAATGGGCTTTAATATCATAAAACCCAAGCCTGCATTATGCGGACTAAAAACGGACAGTAAATACTTAAAACAACTGGACGGAGTGAGACTTAAATGTAAATGCTCGCTGTATTCCGAAAAAGAAGACAATATCATTTATCAGGAAAGCGGAGAGATAATATTCAGCAAAAACGGTATAAGCGGTATACCGATACTTAACTTAAGCAGATTTGCCATAAATGAGCTAGCTGATGGAAAAAAATGCGGTGTGCTATTAGATTTTTTTCCGGATATGGGATTACATAAGTTAAAAGATTATCTCTCGTCAGTCATCATTTCATGCGGTGACGGAGCCATCGGAGTTGTTTTGTCTGCATTGATCAATGACAAACTGTTAAAGGCGCTGTTTAAGGAGATTGACATTGATTATGATTCATCTGCAAAGGTGTATGATGTTAGGACTATCAGAAATGAAATCAAAAAGCTTTCGGAAAAGCTTAAATCTTTTAATGTAAATATCACCGGAGATACCGGATTTGAAAATGCCCAGACCACGCAGGGCGGTGTGATATTAAAAGAGATAGACGAGAAAAACATGGAAAGCTACAAATATCCCGGGATGTATTTTGCCGGCGAAGTTCTGGATGTGGACGGAATGTGCGGTGGATACAATTTACAATGGGCGTGGACAACCGGGTATATAGCTGGAAGGAATTGAGATTTGCCATCTTGAGTGATGTCAACACTACGAAGTGGCATTGACAAGACGGGAAGGATCTCATGCAATGTATATTATTTGCAGTGTTTTGATGAATTTATGTGAGTAAGAATAAAGGAATAGTATGGACCCAATAAATAATAGTCAATATATAAAAGAACAGAAATGTCCAAATTGTGGCGGTACCGTAAGGTTTGTGCCGGAGAAGGGCAAGGTTGTCTGTGAATTCTGTGATTCAGAATTTGATGTACAGCAACAATCCACAGATAACACAAATACATCGAATGCAGCAAATACTTCTAACACTTCAAATTCAGAGTATGTTAATGCAGGTGAAAACTACATATCCGGATTTGATTTCAGAAGATTTTATGACGGCGTACCTAAGGATGATGCAAACTGTTTGCCCATATATTATTGTAAGTCCTGCGGAGCAGAAGTAATAGCTGCATCGGAAGAAGCTTCACTTACATGCCCGTACTGTACAAACAAGATAGTATTGTCAGATAAGGTATCGGGTACCTTGAGACCTAACGGAATCATACCCTTTAAAATCGCAAAAGCAGATCTTAAGAAACATCTGGATGATTTTTATAAGGATAAAAAACTTTTACCCAAGAATTTCTTCTCGGAAAGCAAAATGGAACAGGTAACAGGTATTTATGTACCGTTCTGGCTTTTTAGCGGAGGTGTTGGCGGAAGGTTTAACTATAAATGCACAAAGGTTAGTACGCACATAAGCGGTGATTATCGTATCACTGAGACCGATTACTATGATGTATTAAGAGACGGAGGTGTGACATTTACCGATATACCTCTTGATGCCAGTGAGAAGATCAGTGATGAACTTATGGATTCTATCCTTCCTTATAATTTCTCGGAAGTAATGGATTTTAACTATCAATATCTTGCTGGTTTTGCAGCAGATCGTTTTGATGTTCCAGGAAAATCCTTGCAGACCAGAGCACTGAAAAGGATGGAGGATACTACAAAGAATATTGCGGTATCAAAGGTCAGATCAAAATATACCTCAACTACGTTTGTCGGCTGTAATCTGGGAACTTCAAATGTAAATGTAAGATATATATTGCTGCCGGTTTACATCTTTGACATAAATGTTGGGGATAAGAAATACAGCTTTGCAGTAAACGGACAGACAGGTAAGGTAGTCGGAGAACTTCCGATAGATAAAAAGGTTTCAGCGGTATATACACTTAAAAAAGCTGCGATACCTGCGGCCGTGGTTGCCTTATATTATATCCTTTCATATTTTATCGGATGGAGAGTTTAAGGTTAAAGATTCTTCACTTTGTTCAGAATGACAAAATATAGTGTTAGTAATTATCACTTACAATACAGAATAATACTTTGGATAATTGTGTAGATATGACAAGATTACATAAAACGCAGATTTTAAACAGATTTACAAAAACATTGATTCTTCTTTTGGTTTCGATGATGTTCATTGTCTCATTCTCCTATATGCCTGTGTTTTCAGCTGATCAGGAAGAGGCTATAAACGATTATGGTTTGCACATAAGAAACAATTCAAAAACACTGCCCTTCTGGTATCCCGAAGATACAAGCAATTTTCAGAGTTTTCATGACAGTGATATACCAAGAGTAGTTGATATGGCTGATATCATATCAGAAAAGCAGGAAGAAGAATTAAAACAAAAGATAGCGGCATACAGCTCTGAGCTTAATAGGGATATAGTTGTTGTAACGGATACATCATCTTACCGGCTTGGACACGAAAAATACTGCTACGACTTTTATGATTTTAACGGTTATGGAATAGGCAGAAATTTCGAAGGTATATGCCTTTTTGTATGCATGGATCCGAATGAGCGCGGCTGGTGGGTTGGAGCAACCGGTTTCGAGACAAGAAATATGTATACCGAGACATTGGCTAATCGTCTTGATGACAAACTATATGAATATATGTCAACAGGAGCCTATGGTGAGGGTATACTTGACTGGGTTGACAATGTTTACAATGCATATCTGAGTTATACTCCGCGTAATCCGGCGAGTCTTCCTGACTGGTTCCCGGATGATGTTGATTTTTTTGAGAACTTCCACGACGAGGATCGTTCGCGTGTAGTAGACTTTTCCGGTGTGTTGAGTGTCGAAGAGGAAGAAGAATTAAAGAAAAAAATTTCAAAATATAGTGCCATTACCCAAAAAGATATAGTAGTTGTATTAGATGAGTCTGATTACGAACTTGGAATGGAAAGATATGGCACATGCTTTTTTGAGTTTAATGGATATGGAATCGGTTCCGGTTATGAAGGTATGTGGCTGTTTATAAATACACGCTTCAACAAGAATGAATACTGTTCCGGCGCATCAGGATATGATACTTCAAATCTATTTGATCAATTTAAATATGATTTTAAAGGTGATATCAGCAACGATTTGCTGGTGAATAATTATTTTAAAGCAATAGATACATGGATCGATAGGGTTTATGCCATGTATGCTAAGGGTTTTCCGCTTGCCCCTGACTGGTATCCTACACTGGCTGAAAAGGATAATTATGCAAGATGGCATAATGCTGATGCACCCAGAGTATTTGAATCTTTAGACGGAGATGGAGCATTTACTTCGGAACAGGAAAAAATATTAGAAGAAAAGGCAAAGGCTATATCTGATAAATACGGAGTAGATGTTGTAATACATACCACTAAGAATAATTGCAGCCTGACCGATGAACGTTATATCGGAGATTTTTACTACTATAACGGATATGGTCTTGGAGAAGATTATAATGCTATATTATTCTGCATATATGATCAATCAAACAGGATTACTATTGATACCTACGGAAAAATAAAGGATGAGATTTCTGAAGTAAATTATACACGTTTATTGGAACAGTCACAGGATGCTGAAAATTATTATGATGCAGCCACTGTTTTCCTTGACAATCTTGATCACTGGGAGAGAACAGGCAGAGTTTCAAGGACGGCAGGACAATGGGGCTTTTGCGCTATAGTTACTGCTGTAGTCGGATTGGTTTTCGGAAGAATATCACTGAAAAAAGCAAAGAAAAGGATGGTTACTGTTCGAACAGCCTACGGAGCAGATAATTACATTTCAGGATCATCTGATTTTAATGACGGAACAGACACATTTATAAACAGGACCGTAACGAAGACTAAGATACAAAGATATACTTCATCAGGTTCGGGATCATCAAGATCACACTCATCTTCAAGAAGTCATTCTTCTTATCATTCATCATCAAGAGGTTCTTCAGGCAGAAGCCATTCCGGCTCCGGCAGAAGGTTCTGAAAAAAAGCATTTAGAATAAAAGGGGTAGTATTTCATGAAAAAAGACGGTAGCAGAAAATTGGAAAATACTAAGGTTTCTTTTCTGTCAAGCATGAGCACTAAGATTGCCCTGCTTATAAGTGCTATAGTATGCATAACTGTTATAGTGCAAGTGATAGTTGCCTCGAACAAGGCATCGGATGCCATGCAGGACACTTATCTGAACTATGCGCAGAACCTGGCAGAGGAGGCTGCGTTAGGCGTTGATTTTGCCACAGAGTTCGGCGAGGAGGCGTATGGTGGATATGCTAAAAACCTGGCTCAGGAGGCGGCTGTATCCATAAATTTCTCAAGACGTTTCGGAGAATCGGTATATAAGGCTTATGCCCTGAATCTGGCTGAAGAAGCGGCTAAAAGTGTGAGCTTAGCATCTTCAGATGATGAAGCTCTCTCTGTTGAAACGCTTGATGATCTGTTAAAGAACATTGAAATAAAGGATGTAGAAGGCTCTTATGCATATATGGTTTCTCCAACCGGAGAAATGCTCTGGCATCCCAATCCGAGCAAGATCGGACAGCCTGTGGAGAATGCTGCTGTCAAAGGCATAGTAGAGGAATTAGAGGCAGGTAATGAGGTCGAAAACGGTTCAATATTCTATGAATACAAGGGAGCTATGAAGCTTGCAGGTTATGCGTTCACAGCCACCGGGGATATCGTGATAGTTACTGCTGATTATGACCAGTTTATGAAGATAGATTATGATACGTTGCTTGGTAACATTCATATAGACGGAGTTGACGGCTCATATGCATATATGGTATCGCCCACGGGGGAAATGCTTTGGCATACGAATACCGAAAAGATAGGGCAGCCTGTTGAAAATGCAGCCGTAAAGGGCATAGTAGAAGAACTGAAGGCAGGTAAAGAGGTCGAGGACGGCTATGTTATTTACGAATACAGGGGTGCGATAAAGCTTGCGGGATATTCATTTACTGACACCGGAAATATAGTATTAGTAACTGCTGATTATGATAAATTCATCGTCATAGATTATGACAAGCTGATAGGAGGCATAGAGATATCGGGTGTTGAAGGTTCTTATGCATATATGGTATCACCTGATGGCACGATGCTTTATCATAAGACTGCCGAGAAGATAGGACAGCCTGTAGAAAATGCTGCAGTAAAAGGCATCGTAGAGAGCCTGAAAGCCGGTAAGACTGTAGAAAACGGCTCCTGTGAGTATGAATATAAGGGAGCATATAAGGTTGCAGGATATGCGTTCACAAAGTCGGGCAATATAGTCATTGTTACTGCTGACAAGAGCGTTATGATGGCTTCTGTTGAAAATATGCGGTATTCACTGCTTGTATACGGTATAATATGCGTAGTGGTTGCTATAGTGCTTGTGTCCGTATTCATCATACTTATGATATCTGCACTAAAGAAACTTATTCCTGTGATCAGGAAAACAGCCGATTATGACCTTACAAGCGACACAGTATCTGAAAAACTTGAAAAGAGAAGCGATGAGATAGGTCTTATTGCCAGGGCACTCGCTAAGACACGTAATAACTTAAGAAGCATAGTCGGGACTATCTCTGCATCAGGAAGAAGTATAGATGGTAATGTGGGCAAATTAAAGGAAACCATAGAAAGAGTAGACCTGATGTGCGAGGAAAACTCAAGTACAACCGATCAGCTTGTGGCAGGAATGGAGGAGACTGCTGCAACTACAACATCGATTAATAAGAATGCGGAAAATGTCCGCATGAATGCACATAGCATAGAAGAAAAGGCAAATGAAGGTACGGATCTTTCAAAGGAGATACTTTCAAGAGCTCACGAGATGGCTGTTGCCACTGAAAAAGCAAGCAGGAAGACCATCGAGATATATGAGACTGTAAAGGCAAAGTCAAATGAGGCTCTCAATGCTTCAAAGGCGGTAAGCAGGATAAACGACCTGACCGGAACTATAAACTCTATATCATCACAGACAAGTCTGTTGGCACTGAATGCATCCATTGAGGCGGCAAGGGCAGGCGAGGCAGGCAGAGGCTTCTCGGTAGTTGCATCGGAGATCAGCAGTCTCGCAGGCCAGACTTCGGATGCAGTGAAGAATATTTCAGGTATCGTAAACGAAGTGAACAATGCGGTAAGCCAGATGTCTGAGTGCCTTGCACAGACTACGGAATTTCTTGAGAAAAATGTACTTAATGATTACCGGGAGTTCGGCAAGGTCAGCGAGCAATACAGAAACGATGCCGACACCTTTGGTGGAAGTATGGATACAATCAAGGACAGTATAAGGAGTCTTAACGAAGAACTTGAAATAATCGTGAATGCCATAAATGATATTGACTGTACTGTGAACGAAGAAAGCGCCGGCATAAGCAAAATCGCTGATGAAACAATGAATATCGTAAATGAGACCTCCGGCAGCGCAGGAGAGGTAGAGCAGTGCAAGAGGGTTGTGGCAGACCTGAATGACATTATACATAAGTTTAGGCTGTAAAAGCCATTCGAATCTGGGACGGCTTTTTCTAAAAGGGTTCAAAATATGAAAAAGTTAGTCAATAATCTTTATAGGGAGATTAATATTTGATAAAGATAAATAATATAAAACTTAGTCTGTCTTCAAAAGTAAGATTTGATGGAAAGAACTGGCTAATAGAAAAAGAATTAAATAATGAAATTATAAAAAAACTTAGAATTACAACGGATAGATTTATTTCATTTAAGATTTGTAAGCAATCCATAGATGCAAGAAAAAAAGAAGATGTAAAATTAGTACTTGCAGTGGATGTAGAAATAAAAGATGAAGCAGCTTTATTAAAGAAAAATCGAGATAAAGATATATTTGTAGTTAGTAATATAAAAGAAGAAGATAAAAGTTTTAAATCAAAAAATAATATAACTATTAATGAATTCAACAGAAAAATTATAATAGTCGGTGCCGGTCCTGCAGGATTATTTTGCGCATTGAAATTAGCGGAAGCCGGATTAAAACCAATACTTTTAGAACGTGGTGAAGATGTAGATAAGAGAATTAATTCTGTCAATAATTTCTGGCAGGGAAAACCTCTTAATCCTTCTTCGAATGTACAGTTTGGTGAAGGAGGTGCCGGAACGTTCAGTGATGGCAAGCTCAATACCATGGTGAAAGATATCGATGGCAGGATGAGTGAGGTATATAAGACTTTTGTACAGTTTGGAGCTGATGAAAGTATATTGTATATCAACAAACCTCACATCGGTACTGATAAGCTGACGGAGATAGTTAAAGGCATACGAAAGAGAATAATAGAATTAGATGGCGAAGTCAGATTTTCGTCACAGGTTGTTGATATAATTACTGATGAAAAAAATATTAGAAAAGTAAGTGGAGTTGTATTATCAAACGGGGAATCGATAGAGTGTGATGATGTTATCCTTGCCCTTGGTCACAGTGCTCGAGATACCTTTGAGATGCTGTCTAAAAAGGGCATAGCTATGGAGCAGAAACCCTTCGCTATGGGAGTACGTGTACAGCATCCCCGTGAATATATAGACAGTTTGCAATATGGTAGATTTCATGAGTTTTTACCTGCCGCTGACTATAAACTGACGTATACTCAGCCGGATGAGAGAAGTGTGTATTCCTTCTGCATGTGTCCCGGTGGGTATGTGGTAAATGCTTCATCCGAAAATGGCAGACTCGCTGTAAATGGGATGAGCTATAGCGGCCGTGACAGTGAAGCGTCTAACAGTGCTGTTGTCGTGCAGATTAATACATCTGATTTCCCGGGAGAAGATATACTGGCAGGTATCAGACTCCAGAGAAGGTTGGAGGAGGACGCTTATAAGGTCTCAAATGGGAAAATACCTGTTCAAACCCTGCATGAGTTTTCTAATTTATATTCAAGTTCTGATAATATTAAAATATTAAACAAGGAAAATATTACTAGGAATAATACGGATAACATTATATCTTTGTTTGATAAAAATCATTTTGAAAATATGACTCCGGTTTGTAAAGGTGAATGGGAGTATGCAGATTTAAATGCTTTTCTTCCGAACTATATGTCAAGTTCAATATTAAAAGCCTTCCCTTATTTTGGTACTAAGATGAAAGGTTTTGATTCTGGCAATACCTTACTACTTGGACTTGAGAGCAGGACTTCTTCACCGGTAAGGATTATTCGAGGTGAAGATCTGCAGAGCATAAATTGTAAGGGCCTTTATCCTTGCGGTGAAGGTGCCGGATATGCCGGTGGTATCACAAGTGCAGCCATGGATGGCCTGAAGGTAGCTGAAAAAATTTTAGAATCAATCAGAGGTTAAGATGATAGAAGATGTTTATGCAGTTGAAAATATAATACCGGAACACGAGCCTGAGCGTCAGTTCTTTTATATAAAGAAGATGCAGGAGATTGTATTCGCAAAGGAGCAGGAGTATGGCAGGAAGCTGACTTATCATATTTCCACTTTTGGTTGTCAGATGAATTTCAAGGACTCTGAGAAACTGGCCGGTGTACTTGAAGAAATCGGATATGTGGAAGTAGATGACGAGAAGGCAGATTTTTGCCTTTATAACACCTGTACTGTCAGAGAAAACGCAAACTCGCGTGTTTATGGCCGTTTGGGATATCTCGGAAAACTCAAATCTAAAAGACCTGAGATGATCATAGCAATGTGTGGCTGCATGATGCAGGAAGAGCATGTGGTCGAGACTATAAAGAAGAGTTACAGATTTGTTGATATCATATTCGGAACACATAACATATATAAGCTGGCGGAGCTGCTGTTTACGTATTTTGCTGAAAATTCTGAGATAAAAAAGAAACATAAGATGGTGGTTGATATCTTGAAGGGTACCGACCAGATCGTTGAGGAACTGCCAAGTAAACTCAAGGCCTCATTCAAGGCCGGTATTAACATTATGTTTGGCTGCAACAACTTCTGTACATATTGTATTGTTCCGTATGTCAGAGGCCGTGAGAGGAGCCGTAAGCCTGAAGATATTATCAATGAGATAAAGGATTTTGTATCAAAGGGCGTGATAGAAGTTATGCTCCTGGGACAGAATGTTAATTCATACGGGAAAAATCTTGAAAATCCTATAAGCTTTGCAGAGCTATTGAGAAGAGTTGATGAGATAGAAGGTTTGAAGCGTATCAGATTCATGACATCGCATCCCAAGGATCTGTCCGATGAGTTGATAGAAGTCATGAAGAATGCTAAAAAGGTATGTCATCATATTCATCTGCCTGTACAGTCGGGTAGCAGCAGGTTGCTGAAAAAGATGAACAGAGTTTATTCTAAGGAAGACTATCTGAGACTGATTGATAAAATCAGAGCCGCAATACCTGACATCGCTATCACTACCGACATTATAGTCGGATTCCCCGGGGAGACCGAAGAGGACTTTGAAGAGACTTTGGATGTAGTAAGGTATGCAAAATACGCCAGTGCGTTTACATTTATTTATTCAAAGCGAACCGGTACTCCTGCAGCATCATTCCCTGATCAGGTAGATGAAGCGACCATCAAGGACAGGTTTGACAGGCTGCTAAAGGAAGTAGGCAAGTATTCGGAAGAATATGCCAAGAGTCTGGAAGGCCAGGTGATGTCTGTACTTGTCGAAGAAAGAGACAGAGAGGTTGATCCTGAAAAGAATTACTTGACCGGTCGACTGGACAATAACCTGTTGGTTCACTTCGAGGGAAGTGATGATCTGATAGGACAGATTATAAATGTGAAGTTATCTGAATGTAAGGGATTTTATTATATTGGGGAGAGGTATATGCTATGAGAATGTATGATTTGATATTAAAAAAGAAATATGGCGGAAAGATGACCAAGGAAGAGATCGACTATATAGTGCAGGGGTATACTAAGGGGGAGATACCCGACTATCAGATGTCGGCTTTCCTGATGGCTGTATGTCTTAAAGGCATGGATATGGAGGAGACCACAAACCTTACACTGTCCATGCGTGACTCAGGAGAAACATTGGACCTTTCAAAGATACATGGTATAAAGGTCGATAAGCACAGCACGGGTGGTGTAGGAGATAAGACATCTCTGTGCCTGAGCGCTATGGTAGCAGCATGCGGAGTGCCCGTTGCAAAGATGTCCGGCAGAGGACTTGGTCATACAGGCGGTACCATAGATAAACTGGAAAGTATAAAGGGCTTTTCAACATCCATCAGTGGTGAACAATTCTTTGAAAATGTAAACCGTATAAAACTTGCTATCATGGGACAGACGGCAGACTTGGCTCCGGCGGACAAAAAGATATATGCTCTCCGTGATGTAACAGGTACGGTGGATTGCATACCGCTCATCGCCAGCAGTATCATGAGTAAAAAGCTTGCCAGCGGAGCAGATGCCATAGTATTGGATGTAAAGACAGGCTCCGGAGCATTTATGAAAACTCTGGATGATGCAGTTGCGCTTGCGGACGCTATGGTGAAAATAGGTACTATGGCAGGAAAGCATACATCTGCTGTTATCACTAACATGGATCAGCCACTGGGTCTTGCTGTAGGAAACTCACTCGAGGTCATCGAGGCTATAAACCTGCTTAAAGGAAAAGGACCTAAGGACCTGCTAGAAGACTGTATGGCACTGGGCTGCCTGATGATGATAGGCGGAGGTGCTGCAAAGGATCATGACGAAGCAGAAAAGATGCTCCTGGCAACCATAGATGATGGCTCAGCATTAAAGAAATTCGCCGAATTCATAGAAGCACAGGGCGGAGATCCTGATTACGTCTATGATAATGACAAGTTTGAAAAGGCTAAGTATGTGGAGCCGGTACTTGCTCCTAAGAGCGGATATGTAAGTCATATCCAAACTGACGATATTGGCATGTGTTCCCTAATACTCGGAGGCGGTCGTGAAACAAAGGAAAGTGTCATCGACTTAAGCGTCGGCCTTATATTAAATAAGAAGCTGGGTGACAAAGTAGAGCAGGGCGAACCACTTGCATATATTCATTCCAACGATCAAGCAAAGACAAAACTCGCCATCGAGAGATTCTTAAACGCATATACTATATCTGACAAATATGATGGTGAAGTGAAGACTATTTTCGCGAAAGTAACCTCGGAAGGTACAATTTATTATTGATAAAAAACACTTGATTTATTCCCGGCGATATAGTATGATATCTCTGTTTTTGGGATAATAAAGACATAAATTGAATGGAGGATCATCATGGCAATCGTAAAACCGTTTAAGTGCTTAAGACCGGCAGCAGATAAGGCAGCATTGGTTGCAGCACTTCCTTATGATGTTTATAGCAGAGCAGAAGCAACAGAGGCAATTCAGGGAAATGATTACTCATTCCTTCGTATAGACAGAGCAGAGACTTCACTGCCTGAGTATGTAGATACTTATGATCCTCAGGTTTATAAGCATGCTAAAAAGCTCTTTGAGGCAAGACAGGCAGACGGAACATTCATCTCAGATGAAGAGCCTTGTTATTACATCTATGAGCTTATCATGAACGGAAGACATCAGACAGGTATCGCTGCTTGCTGTTCAATAGATGATTATACAAACAATGTTATTAAGAAGCATGAGAATACCGTAGAAGCCAAGGAGTTTGACCGTATCAACCACGTTGATACCTTGAGAGCTCATACAGGCCCTATTTTCCTTGCATACAGAAGTAATGAAGTGATCAGTGAAGTAGTTAACAGGGTAAAGAGAGGAGATACTCTCTATTCCTTCACTTCCGATGACGGTATATCACATAATGTATGGAAAATATCCGATCCTGAGGATATAAAGACTATTCAGGATGCTTTTGAACAGATCAACAGCATATATATAGCTGACGGACATCACAGATGCGCATCAGCTGTAAAGGCAGGACTTAAGAGAAGAGATCTTAATCCCGAGTATACGGGTGAAGAGGAATTTAACTTCTTCCTCTCAGTACTTTTCCCTGAGGATCAGCTTATGATCATGCCTTATAACAGAGTTGTCTGCGATCTTAATGATCTGACAGAGGAGGAGCTGCTTGAGAGTATCACAGGATTCTTTATTGTTAGACCTATGAACCATTCGTTTACTCCTACCAGAAAATATACATTTGCTATGTTACTTGGCGGAAAGTGGTATGAGCTTGAAGCAAAGGATTTCATTAAGAGAGTAACAGATCCGGTAAAGAGCCTGGATGTTTCAATACTTCAGACCTACCTGCTGGACCCCGTACTTGGTATCAAGGATCCCAGAAAGGACAAGCGTATCGCATTTATCGGCGGTATCAGAGGTATCAAGGAGCTTGAGAGACGCTGCAAGAGAGATATGAAGATAGCATTTGCTATGTATCCCACATCCATCCAGGAACTGTTCGCAGTAGCTGATGCAGGCCGTCTGATGCCTCCTAAGTCTACATGGTTTGAGCCCAAGCTCAGATCCGGACTTTTCATCCACAAATTTTAAAGATTTGCTTGTGCTTTTACCCGTTTTGTGCTATCATATTTTTGTTAAAATATATCCTTTTATGGAGGGGTTATGGGGAAAAGCAAAAGAGAGATCAAAAAAGAATTGAAGAAGGAGATGAAGGGTAAGATGAAGACAAAGCTTAAGGTTAAAGTAAAGAAAAAGATGAAGAAGATTAAGCTGCTCTTTATTATCCTTTCAACTATCGCCGCTGTTATTGCAGTATGCAAGGCAGTTGAGATGCTCCTCGAAAAGAAAAACAAGAACAGACCTAAGGATTCATCGCTTGAGCAGTTCTTCTCGCTGTTTGCGGTTACTAAGGATCGTTCTTTGGTAAAGAAGATTACCGGCGGAGTGATGGTCAGCAACTACTTCAGCAGACAGACACTTGATTTATCAGGTTGTGAGTTTAATGATGGCAGCTTCATCGCTATCAAGAGTGCTGCAGCATATCTCAACGTCATCATCCCTGATAATGTAAATGTTAAGTTTGACTGCATCGATTTGTTCACATATGTTAAGCAGGAGTACGATACAGACGAGTTTGATGAGACACGTCCTACCGTTTACATCGCACTTAAGAGTGCATTCAGCAGCGTGATCATCACCAAGGCTGAGGCTACATATGCAGAGCCCGAAGAGGACTGTGCAGCAGAGGCTTAAAGTCAGAGCTTTTTAGTATAGTATATTGATATTCAGACACGAAGGGTATAGTTAAAGAAATGATAAAGGATTTCTATTATAATATTGTTAATGGTCTCAATGTAAAGGAAAATCTTCTTTCACTTAAAGAGACCCTTAAAACACCTATTAAGGGCAGCCGCGAGAAGGATGCCCTTCTTTCAATATTAAACGGTGATTTTTCAGTGCTTACTGAACTGCTAAAAAACGAGGATCCAAAGATCAGAAAGAATACGGCGATTGTCCTCGGGATACTTGAAGCACCTGAGAATCTGGATGCTCTGTATGAGGCTTATACTACGGATATAGTTATGTATAACAAGGCCACATATGTTGAAGCGTTAAGGAAAATCGGATACGAAAAGTATAAGGATGAACTGAAGGCTCGCTTTGAGGAGCTTAAGAAGATTCCTGTCGATGATGAGAACAGAAAGCATGTAGTCGATGAGATGAAGCAGCTGGTAAAGATATTTGGCAACGGAAAGCTCGTATTTGCCGGATTCGGTCTGGAAAATGAGTGCATCTTTACCACTAACCGCAGTCATAAGGAAGTGACCGGAGACCAGATAAAGAAGCTGCCCCACAAGGATTTCCCTTCAGGCATTATCTTTAAGACAAAGGCCCTGGAGGACGTGATCCATATCAGGACCTATGACGAGCTGCTCTTTGTACCGGACGGAGCAAGGACAGTCAGTGCCGATCCAAAGAAGGCCGCAAAGGAGCTGTTTGATGCCGGCATAAAGGAATATATATTCAGGAGAGTCCTGATAAAGGGCGAAGAGGCTGAGCAGAGTAGCGGATACAGGGTTAATTTCCGTACAGAGCTGCGTTCAAAGGATAAGCAGAAGGCTGCTGATTTTGCAAAGAAGTTTTCTGAGGAGCTGGAGCTGCTCACTAACTGGGGACTTTCCAATTCGGTATCGAATTATGATGTGGAGATCAGATTTGTCGAGACCTCATCAGACAAGCTCATAGTACTGGTTAAGTTCTGTATCTTAAAGGATGACAGATTTACATACCGCAGGGAAACCATAGCAGCCACCATAAAGCCGTACCTCGCAGCTACCTTGATGCAACTGGCTAAGCCCTACCTAAAGGGTAACGCTACCGTACTTGATCCGTTCTGCGGAGTAGGCACCATGATAGCAGAGAGAGAGCTTGCGGTTAATGCCAAGAGGTACTACGGCATAGATATATTCGGAGAGGCTGTAAAGAAAGCCGAGATCAACTTGAAGTCAGCAGGCGTACTCAAGAAAACCGATCTGATCAACAAGGATTTCTTTGAGTTTAAGTCGACACATCTTTTTGACGAGATCATTACTGATATGCCTTTTGTTACAGATCAGAAGTCACTTTTTGATATAGAGAAGATCTATGAGGCATTCTTTGATAAGGCTGATGAGCTGCTCGACAAAAAAGCTGTTATCATAATGTATTCAAGGAATCCGGAGTTTGTTAAAGAATACTCACATTTGAGTAATTGTACACTCAAAGAGGATTTCGAGATATCTAAGAAGGATAATAGTCATTTGTTTGTTTTAGCAAGGTAAAATATTATGAAAAAGGCTAAGATAGTACTATTAATATCGCTGTTGATTTTTATCGGGCTGCTTTTGTTCTTTATCTTCACGGCATCGCCGGCTGAAGAGGGGACGGAAAAGCCTGTTTCCAAGCTTGAAGAGTACCAGAAGGGATTGCAGGAAAATCCGACCGGTACACAAGGACTAGATTGATGAAGGTTTTTATAATTGTTTTTTCCAGCATAGTTATCCTGTTCTTGATCATGGGACTGATAGAGCTCAAGCTGCTCACTGTGACGGAGTATGAGATAAAGTCTCCGGATATCCCTGAGTCGCTGAAAGGCAAAAAGATAGCTGTCGTCAGTGATCTCCATGAAGTATATCATGGTAAGGATAATGTGCGGCTACTGGAAAAACTGAAAGAAATAAATGCTGAATATATAGTGGTCCCCGGGGATGTGATAAATGGCAGGAGCGAAAAGGAGCTGAAGTACGCCGGACATATCTTGCAGGGTCTGAGTACTTTGGGCGGACAGGTAATCTATACATTCGGTAACCATGAGGAAAAGCTCGCTGTAAACCTGAAGGACAGGACAGCATATGAAAAGCTCGTTAAGATGTCTAATGAGTACTCGGTGCTGCTGAACGATGCAAGCTTTTGTCCGGAGCAGGATGATAAGATGTGCTTTGTGGGACTGAACCTGCCATTGTGGTTATATCACGACCATGATCGCACAGGTATGTTGAAGACAAAAGTCGGAGATATCATGAAAAAGGATTGTGCTGCAGGAAAATATACCATATTAATAGCACATGACCCCGAGCATTTTGATAATTATGCAGATGCAGGCGTGAATCTTTGTATCTGCGGACATCTACATGGCGGTATTGTGAGGATGCCATTCCTCGGCGGTATGGTAACTCCCAGACTTCAGATATTTACCAAGAGGTCCAAGGGTGTTTTTGAAAAAGGTAAGATGAAAATGGTGATCTCAGGCGGAGTAGGGTGGCACGACTTCCCTATAAGGATATTCAACAGGCCGGAGATAGTGGTGATAAGATTTGTGTAAAGGCTACATATTATGAGTATATCGGTAAAACTCGATGCATTTGAAGGACCGCTCGATCTGCTCCTTCAACTGATAGAAAAAAACAAAATAGATATATACGATATCCCGATAGTCGAGATTACCGACCAGTATATGGAGGTAATATCGGGAATGCCTCAGGAGAAGCTGGAGGAAGTCAGCGAATTCCTGGTAATGGCGGCATATCTGCTGAAACTGAAATCTGCGACATTACTGCCTAAGGTTGAGGTTGATGAAGAGGGTGAGCCCATCGATATCAGGCAGGAGCTCGTAGAGAGACTGCTCGAGTATAAGATGTTTAAGTATGCATCATATGAGCTGAAGGACAGGCAGTTTGATGCAGAAAAGCTGATGTTTAAGGTGAAGACCATCCCGGATGAGGTGATGGATTATAAGGAAGAGATTGATGTCGGCGCACTGCTTGGAGATGTGAGTCTCAACAAGCTGAATACGATATTTAAGGACCTGGTAAAGAAGCAGGACGACAGGATAGACCCTGTCAGGAGTAAGTTTGGTAAGATTGAAAAGGAAGAGACCAATCTTTACCAGATCATAGAGGACCTGCAGGTTTACGGTTTGGCTAACAGACATTTCAGCTTCCGTAAGTACATAGAGAGCCGCAAGTCCAAGATGGAGATCATCGTTTCATTCCTGGCTATACTCGAGCTAATAAAGATGGGCCGAGTAAATATCCACCAGGACGGAACATTTGAGGACATCATAATCGACTATCTGGCAGATGATATCGTGGAGCTGGACGAGTTTATGTCGTCGTGATAACAATTTTTTATTTGGAGTAGTAGAAATGGACAACGAAGAAGTAATGAGGCTTGACCAGGATTTAAAGGACCTGCTGGCAAAAGTAGAAGCAATCCTTTTTACTATGGGTGAAGCGGTTGAGATAAACAGGATAGCAGAAGCTGTAGGGCATGATGAGGATACGGTCAGAAACTGTATCAGAGCCCTGGCTGACAGATATAAGGATTCAAGCTTTGGTGTACAGATCATAGAGCTGGACGGATCATTTCAGATGTGTACCAAGCCTGAGATGTATGAGACCATCATAAAGATAGCCAAGGTACCGAAAAAGCACATACTGACAGATGTGTTACTTGAGACCTTGTCGATCATAGCATACAAGCAGCCTATTACGAAGGCTGATATAGAGATCATCAGAGGAGTAAACTCGGATCACTCTGTAAATAAGCTCCTGGAGTACGGCCTGATAGAAGAACTTGGCCGTAAGAACGCTCCCGGTAAGCCCTGCCTCTTTGGTACATCGGAGGAGTTTTTGAGACATTTCGGTATATCTTCTATAGAGGAACTGCCTACCATCACACCTGAGAAGATGGAGGAGTTCAAGTCTGAGGCTGAGGACGAGATGCAGTTGAAACTGGATATTTAAAAATATTTAAAAAATTCCTTGACAAATGATTTGACTTGATGTTATACTACACAAGTGTGCCGCACAGCGAGGGTAAAGTGACATATGTCCCCCACAGCTGGCGAGAAAATATTAGGAGGATTCAAAAATGTACGCTATTATTGCTACAGGCGGAAAGCAGTACAAGGTTGCAGAAGGCGACGTTATCAAGGTAGAGAAGCTTGGTGCAGCTGAAGGCGAGACAGTTAGTTTCGACCAGGTACTTGCAGTAAACAATGGCTCACTCGTTCTTGGAAATCCTACTGTTAAGGGTGCTAAGGTATCAGCTACAGTAGTAGAAGAAGGCAAGAGCAGAAAAGTAGTTGTTTACAAGTATAAGAGAAAGTCCGGCTATCATAAGAAGAACGGACACAGACAGCTCTTTACAAAAGTTAAGATTGATTCAATCAATGCTTAATAGAATCCCGGAATAAATGATAAAGATATCCTTTTTATATGACGAAAACGGAATATTAGACGGTTTTGATTTCAAAGGACATGCCGGATATGCTTCGGCAGGTAATGATATTATCTGTGCGGCTGTATCGGCGCTGGTCTTTACCACTGTTAATTCTGTAGAGGAGTTGACCGATTGTGCCTTTGAGATCGAAGAAGATGAGAAAAAAGGACACATTTATTTCAGATTAAAGGACGAATCCAAGGACGATGCTTTACTGTTACTGAAAAGTTTAAAGTTAGGTATCGAGCAGATTCAAAAGACTTACGGTAAAAAGTACATCAGAATAGAAAATTAGGAGGTGTAAGACATGTTAAAGATGAACCTTCAGTTCTTCGCTCATAAAAAGGGTGTTGGTTCTACCAAGAACGGTAGAGATTCCGAGTCCAAGAGATTAGGAGCTAAGCGTGCTGACGGACAGTTTGTAAAGGCTGGAAACATCCTTTATAAGCAGCGCGGAACAAGAATTCATCCCGGTGTTAATGTTGGACGTGGCGGTGACGATACATTATTTGCACTTGTTGACGGAACATTAAGATTCGAGAGAAAGGGCAGAGATAAAAAGCAGGCAAGCGTTTATCCTGTTGCTGAATAATTGGTGATTAAGGGCTGTCGCTTAGCGACGGCCTTTTTTTAGGAGATTTTTATGTTTGCAGATACAGCTAAAATATATATCAGATCCGGCAAGGGCGGAGATGGGCATGTCAGCTTTAGGCGCGAGAAATTCGTACCGGACGGTGGTCCGGACGGAGGAGACGGCGGCAGAGGCGGAGATGTCATTTTTGAAGTGGATAAGGGACTGAATACCCTCAATGATTTCAGATACATCCATAAATTTTGCGCCCAGAACGGCGAGGACGGTAAAAATAAGAGATGCAGCGGTATGAACGGGGAGGACCTCATCATAAAGATACCTGAGGGTACCGTGCTCCGTGAGGAGGAGACCGGCAAGATAGTAGCCGATATGTCCCACGATAACCAGAGACAGGTGATACTTACCGGTGGCCGTGGCGGAAAAGGGAATATGCACTATGCCACATCCACCATGCAGGCTCCGAAATATGCACAGCCGGGACAGGCAGCCAAGGAGCTGAACCTCATACTGGAGCTTAAGTGCATAGCTGATGTCGGACTGGTAGGATTCCCCAATGTCGGGAAATCCACATTTTTAGCCAGAGTCTCAAATGCGAGACCTAAGATAGCAAACTATCACTTTACAACACTTAACCCCAACCTGGGAGTAGTGGATATAGACGGTGGCAAGGGCTTTATCATCGCAGACATACCAGGACTTATAGAGGGAGCCAGCGAAGGAGTGGGCCTTGGACACCAGTTCTTAAAGCATATCGAGAGAACAAAGGTGCTGATCCATATCGTGGATGCCGCTTCAGTAGAGGGCAGAGATCCGATAGACGATATCGAAAAGATCACTTTGGAGCTTGAAAAATATAACCCTGAACTTTTAAATAAACCTCAGATTATAGCAGCAAACAAGATGGATGTCCTCTACGGAGAGGAAAAGGACGAGGCTATAATGAATCTCAAAGACCATTTTGAACCTAAAAACATCGAGGTTATGCCTATATCAGCAGTATCGGGCGAGGGAGTAAAGGAGCTTTTATACCGTACATACGAGCTACTGCAGACTGTGGGAGATGACCCGATAGTATATGAGCCCGACTTCGTATACGAAGAAAAGATAGACACCAACCTGCCTTATACCGTAGCATACGATGAGGAAGAAAAGGTTTACCTGGTAGAAGGTCCCAGGATCGAGAGGATGCTTGGATATACCAACCTGGATTCTGAAAAGGGCTTTGCATTCTTCCAGAATTTCTTAAAGACCAACGGCATCCTGGATAAGCTCGAGGAGCTGGGCATCCAGGAAGGCGATACTGTAAGGCTGTACGGATGGGATTTTGATTATTATAGGTAAAGAGGAAAACATGACTACAAAACAGAGATCATTTTTAAAGGGTCTGGCTATGAACATAGACCCCATATATCAGATAGGAAAGGCAAGCATCACTCCGGAGTTTACAGAGGGTATCGCAGAGGCACTGGAAGCCAGGGAGCTGATAAAGATATCAGTTCTTAAGAACTGTGCAGATGACCCCAAGGAGCTGGCGCAGATACTGGCTGAGAGGACAGGTTCCCAGGTAGTACAGGTAATCGGAAAGAAGATAGTGCTCTATAAAGAATCAAAGAAGAATAAGAAGATAGAGTTGCCGAGAGAGAAGAAGAGTAAAGCGGTTGAATAATATAGTCCGAGGTACTTATATGGAAAGAATCGGAGTAATGGGAGGCACCTTTAATCCCATACATTTATCACATATAATGGTCGGCTCGAGAGCCTACGACATGCTGAACCTCGATAAAGTCCTGTTTATGCCTTCAAAACAGCCCACATATAAAAATATGGACTGCATAGCGAGCGAAGAGGACAGATGTGCCATGATAGAGAGGGCCATCAAGCCATATCCGTTCTTTGAACTGTCTGACTATGAGCTGAAAAGAGAGGGCCCGACATACTCGGCAGACACTTTCAGTATGCTGAAGAAGGAGCATCCTGATACAAAGTACTACTTTATCATAGGCGGGGATTCGCTGGACTATTTTGAGGACTGGCATTTACCGGATGTGATACTGCAGAACTGCACACTGGTAGTGGCTCCGAGGGCTACGGAACTCAAAGAAAAGAAGGAAGCTCGAGAGTTTGCAGAGTGTGACTATGCGGCTACTGCTGACAGGATCAGAAAAAAGTTTACGAGCAAGCAGGTAGACGGCAGTTTATTTGTACCGGAGATAGTATTTATGTCATCTCCGTTGGTTAGCATCTCATCATCTGACCTCAGAGAGTACCTGGAATGCGGTATATCGGTAAACGGACTGGTACCTAAGGAAGTCATAGACTATATAGATGAGAAGGGCTTGTATCAGAACCAGGCATTTACAAAGATAAAGGCCGACATGAAAGCCTTGATGAAGCCTAAGAGATACAGGCATATACTAAATGTAGCCGAAATGTGCTATAAACTGGCTAAACTACACGGATATGATGCTGTCAAGGCATATACGGCAGGCTTGCTGCATGACTGCGCCAAGCATCTGGATGATCAACAGATACTTGCAGAATGTGACAAGCTGGGTATCCAATATGACGAGGTAGAAAAGCGTCAGGCATCTAACCTCCTCCACTCTAAGGTAGGAGCAGTCTGGGCCGGAGATAAGTATGGTGTAGCAGATGAGGACATCATCAGCGCCATCAGCTATCATACAACCGGTAAGCCTGATATGAGTACATTGGAAAAGATAGTATACATGAGTGACGTGATAGAGCCCGGCAGGGATATGGTATATACCCCTTCACTCGATGTCATCCGTTCGATAGCTACCTATGACTTGGATTTGGCATGTGCACATGTACTAAACAATGTGGTACCGTATCTGCTTAGGACATATAAGGATAATGTATGTATGATGTCGGTGGAGACATATGAGTACTATAAGAAATATTTAACGGAAGATGTCTGATTGTCATCATGGCACAATAGAATATCATAGTATATTCTGTCATCCTGAGCGTAGCGAAGGATCTTTAAATCTTTACAAAAGAGGAAAACATATGGATAAGAACATAAATATAGAACAGATAGTAGAAACAGCCAAGAAGGCCATGGAAGACAAGAAGGCTGAGAATGTCAAAGTTATCTACATCGGTGAAATATCGAGCGTAGCAGACTACTTTGTGATATGCAGTGCTTCAAACTCCTCACAGCTGGAGGCTATAGTAGATAACGTAAGCGAGGCGCTCGCCAAGCAGTCAGTATACTCCAAAAAGCAAGAGGGTAACCGCAACAGCGGCTGGATACTGATGGACTACGGTGATGTAGTCATCCATGTATTCTTAAGAGAAGATAGAGAGTTCTACAACCTCGAGAGGATATGGAGTGATGGAAAATTCATGTAATAAAATAAGTCATCCTGAGCGAATCGGGATGACTTGTTTTCATTTATAGGCTTCATAAACTGACTGATAAGGTGAAAATATTTAAGGTTTACTTTATGGAACGGAATAATCCTATAACTTTCCCCAATATATCACATTTATCAACTATGATAGGATCCATAGTATCATTCTCGGGCTGGAGTCTGTAGTGACCTTTCTCTTTAAAGAAAGTCTTTACAGTCACAGCATCATCTACCATAGCTACAACCTTTTCACCATTTTCAGCGGTTTTCTGGCTGCGGACCAGGATGAGGTCCTTGTCAAAGATACCGGCATTGATCATGCTCTCACCCTTGACTCTCAGCATAAAGGTTTCAAAACCGGAAGGAACAGCCTCAGCAGGGAGAGGGAAGTAGCCCTCGATGTTCTCAACTGCAAGTATAGGCATACCGGCGGTAACCTGGCCTAAGATAGGCACACTCACACTGGAGACATTGCTCTCGGGTATAGCAGATCCGTCTATGATCTCGATACAACGGGACTTGGCAGGGTCACGGCGAATATAACCGCTCTTTTCAAGTGAACTGAGGTAGCTATGAACAGAAGATGTGGACTTGAGGTTAACAGCCGCACATATCTCTCTAACCGACGGAGGGAAGCCCCTCTTGGCAATCTGTGACTTTATATAATCGAGGATTTCCTGTTGCTTTTTTGATATAGGCTCGGGCATAGTAATCATCCTTTCTATGTGGTCTTTTGTACATCATAACATATTCATGAAGATTTGTCAAACAAATGTTTGCTAAAAATCGAACATTTTTCTGATTAGGACTTTGGTGATACCTTCTTGACCTCCCAGTATTCATGTACTGCATGAAACAGCCTGTCTCGTACCCCTTTGTCTTCTTTTTCCATGCTTTTAATCAGGTTTTTTACGTATTCCCGTTTAGTATACCCGTCAGCAGGGCAGGGATTCTTTTCAACAGGGAGATTATAGAGGTTTTTAAAGCCCACGACATCGCATTCATCCACATATAGCAGGGGCCTGATCAGAGTTATGTCCATCCTGTCGAGGTAAGTGACCGGGGCATAGCAGTAGTAGTGACCCTCATATATCAGGGACATCAGAGAGGTCTCGATAGCGTCATCCTTGTGATGGGCATATGCCTCCTTGTTACAGCCGAGTTCCTTAGCCTTGTCATTAAAGGCTCCCTTACGCATCTTGGCACAGAGAGAACAAGGATTATCCTCCTTGCGGATGTCAAAAACCACCTGCTTTATCTCAGTGTTCACTACAGTATAGTGCACACCCAGCTCCTCACAAAGAGCACTGATCCTCGAGGTGTCGAATTCCTCAAAGCCAATATTTATCGTGATAGCTTCTATATCAAAATGCTTGGGATAAAAGCGTCTGAGTCCGTTAAGTGCATATAGGAGAGTCAGACTGTCCTTGCCACCGGAGATACCGATGGCTATCCGGTCGCCTTCCTCTATCATATTGTATTCGTCAACAGCCTTCCTGGTCAGGCTGAGGAGTCTTTTTAACTGCATATATAGTTGTCCTACCTTGTTTCTAATGTTCTCTGGTAGAAAATGATATATCGAAAGAGTGTAAATGTCAATGAAAACAAAGAAAAAATCGTAAATTACACTAACCATTTACCCCAGAATTATCTCGATTCTGGGGCTTTTTACATATATTTAGTATTTTTTTAGTAAAAAGTGCAAAAAATTTATTGAATTGTGTAATAAAAAAGAGTAAAATTGTCGATATAATATATAGTAGCATAGGGATAATATGTGCTGAAAGCAGAACATCAGTTTGGAGGGAGATGGCAGGATGACTGAAATCTATTATGAAGATCAGACCGGCTGGTCTAACAAAGATTACCTTTATCTGCACAGATGCCTTCACAGATTGTTCTTTTACTACAAAAAGTACCATGAAGTCATATCCTCTATGGATATAAGCAGGATGTCAAAAGAGACCAAGGTACTGATATACTGTATCATAAAGTACTATCGAAACGACTTTATGTTCCGGGAGTATAGAAATCTCGAAGATATAGAAAAATCAGAACCATTAAAGGAAAAGCTGGTACTTGAAGATCGTGTAAAGCAGCCGGATGATATCTATAAGATGATGAATGTAGTCTACTAAAGAGAGGTACTGATGCTAAAAGAAAAAGGTCTGCCTGCTTTTGAAGAAGCGCTAAAGATGCTGGACAAGAAACTTGAAAGCATCGGAGAGCATATAGTCATACATGCTATCGGCGGATTTGTCATGTTGTACTATGGAATAGACGATCATGGCTACACCATAGACATAGATACACTAACTCCAAGATATGATGATTTTGTTATAGAAGTCATAGCAGAAGTAGGAAAAGAGCTTGGGCTGGAAAAGGATTGGCTGAATAACGACTGTGCTACACTTCCTGGCTTTTTGAAAGAGCTTGATGCTAACATCAAATGGGAAAAAGCCAAGTATAGTTTAAATAATATAGAGTTATATGTAGCAGATTATATCGGGATGATAAGAGTCAAAGCAAAGGCAGTACATGATGGTGGTTTAGTTCCAAGAAAAACAGATACTACAGATATGCTGCTACTTCTTAAAACAAACAACATAAACAATATTGAAGAACTTGATAATGAAAAACGGGTAAACTTTATAAAGAATAAATACAATAGAGCATATAAGTTATTAGAAAAAATGCATGATTGGTGATAGCGGTAGGAATAAAGATTTAGATGTTATCCTTAGTAAGGTTGATACTGCTTTGTAGTATCAATAGAACACAAAGGATATTAAAGGTGGTGAGCCAGAGTGAAGATGACAGGATTAAGACAATCGAATAAGGGATTCACGCTGGTGGAACTGGTTGTAGTTATGACTTTAGTTTCTGTACTGGCTGCAGTTACAACTATGAGTTTGATTAAATGGCAAAGATATTCAAAATATCAAACTCAACAAGAAAATGCTGAAATATTATATATGGCAGCGAGAAATAAGATTGCTCAGCTAAGAGCCGACAATGCTCTTACGGAATTTATTGATCGTTATTATCCTGAAAATAATTTGAAAAACCATATATATAAGAATAATAGTGATAAATCTAAAGTAATATATTATGCTTATTGCTGGGATACTGATTATGCATCATATAAGAATAATATGGATTTTTCATCAGGCGCAAATAAAAGTGGGAAAGCATTTATATTTGAGTTAGTTGATGAATATATTCGTGATGCTAAAATTCTAAAAAACCATATATGTATCATGTTTAACAAAAATGGTGATATCTATGCTATATATATTAGTGATAGTTGTAAATTGGGCAAGGATAGCAAACTTATAGCAGACAGTATTAAACCTGAAAAATTATACGATAATTGTGTTGGAGCATATCTATCAGAACAAGCCAGTAAATAACGCTAAAAATAACTTTAATGATATTTGATATAGATGTGTCAAGGGGGGCTACTATTTATATGATTATGGATAAAAATAGATCATATAATATGGATAATAAAGGCTCGGCAATCATTACCGGACTGGTAGTAAGTGCGATATTGATGGTGCTATGCCTTTCTTTGGTTTTAGTAGCCTATTCTTTGGTAATCTCTACGGCAAAAAACACTTCAAATCCTGCAAATAGAGAAACTCTTTTTTCTGTGGCTGAAGCTATGGAACATGAAATATTGGATTTTAAAGTTGATGTTAATGAATTATCAGTTGTAGACGGGAAATTATGTAGTACAGATCCAAATACAAATACTGAATTAAATAATAGACAAATATGGGTATACATATATAATGAACTGTTTAAAGGTTTTACATTTATTGAAGGATCTACAACTCAAGTTAAAATTGAATCAGCAAATCCTGTACAATCAGGCGCTTGGTTATATTACAAAGCTAATGCTGGGAAAAATAGTGATCATTCAGATTTAGCTAAGTGCTCAAAATATTTTCAGATATCATCTCCGGGAAATTCAAAAATATTTGTTCAGTTTTACTGGGAACTACCAGATAATTGGTCGGGAGATATAGACAAGAAAACTGGTACTGTTTTAAATGCCATCTATAAAATGTATAATAACAATGGAGAACTTTTAGTACGTACAGATCGAAAGTATATATTGAAATATGATAAACAAAATAGTATTGATAGTTCGACAGATGGAAATTTAAATGGACATCAGGAAAATCATGAATATTATAATGGTGGAGAGACGTACACAATTCCATCTAACAATGGCATAGATATAGTTTTTGAATGCACTGGTGCAAATTATTCAGAACGTGACAACTCAATGGGGTATTGGGGAAATATAATTATAACTAATAACTCAGGAAAGAAAATTGATAACTGGGGGATATATATTTATTCAGATGATGATTTGTCTTTACGAGGCAATATATCTCCAGAAAAAAAATCTGAGGGAATATATAAAATATCACATGATAGTAGTGGAAAATATTTTTCGCCACTTAATGATGGTGATAGCCTTCCTATTAGTGTTGGCGCTAATAATGTTGAGTTAGTTAATTTGCCTAAAGTTGTTTTTTATGAACTACAAAAATCAGAAATTGTTTCTGATATATTTTCTTTAACTCCTGCTTATGGATATAATAATGAAAATTCATATAATTACAATATAAAAATAAATAATAATAGCAAAATTCCTCTTGAAGATTGGTATATTGTTTTTGATTTTGATAGAAATATTACATGGAATAATACTGGCGGTAATATGGAACGTACAGGTAATACATATACTATTTATCATGGAAATGGTGGTCATACTATACCCGCTTATGACTTTATACAATTCACGTTTGGTGGAGATGGAGATAATACTTCTGCTGTACCTACAAATATAAAACTTTACGCAGTTTATGATGATGGAACTAACGGCTCTACGGAGTCCTTAATATGGAAATGGAATAGACTTGGATTTGAAAACATTGAAACTGTGTCAACGCAGACAGGAGGTGCTGGTTAATTTGAATAATAGAGGCACTACACTTGTAGAAATTACCATTGGATTTCTTATGTTGGCAATTATTATGACATCTTTCATTAAAATAATCAAGTTATCAACAGAGATGACAGAAGATGCTGTGAAAACAAAAGATAAAAATTTGCTTTTTGAAGAAAAATATTACGCTGGATATAATTATATAGTGGATTTTAATGGTAGTTCAAATTATGCATTTAGAGAAGATAGTAACTCAATATTGCCGATGACTATAGAATTGAAACCATTAAAAAGCGACAAGTTTTTTGTGAATGGGGCTATCAATAATAACAATAATGAAATTGGAGAAGCGATAGTCTTGTCAAATACAAAACTTAAGATTATTGAAAACTATCGAGATATGGAAATAGCGAGAAAATCAATATTTAGGTATGTATACAATAAATAAATTTTTGAGTAAAAGATCTCAGAAGGGAGGATATCATGAAAAGTGTCAGAATGGACAATAAAGGTATGACGCTACTTGAATTAATGATATGCTTTGTCCTTTTGGGCTTTTTACTTCTTGCGGGTTCTCAAGTAATTATATCTACAACTCAAGTATACTATTATACAAAAGCAACAGATTATGGAATGCAGGCCTCTCAATTAATAGCTACTGAAATTAGAGGTGATTTAACAGAAGCTATTATGAAGAAACTTGTATTAAGTCCAAATTTAACAGGTATAGATACACAAAAATGTATAGATATAGGAACTGCAGGAGATTCCATTAGTTTTATTATATTTAATGAGGTGAACGGTGTTCTTCAAGATGATGGCATACAGGTTTCATACCATCTTACAGATGAAATATCAGATACAAATACTTCTGGTGGAAAAGTGTTAGTAAGAGACGCATTTCAGGCGTATGATAAAGTTTCTGCAGATCATGCATCAGTTTCAAAAACGGCTTTACCTCAGGTAAAATATGATACTAATTATATTGGTATGAACTACAAAGTAAAAAGTATTTCATTTTCACTTTATAAGCCCGGAGATTCTTCTGCTGATACATCCATGGAGTCTCTTAGAAGCGGAGATTATCCAGTTATAGAAATGACAATCATAGTGAATAATCCTCAATATGGAGATTATGAATGTAAGGAATATATACCGCTATATAATTATTATGGTCTATCAGATCAAAATATTAAGAAATTGATTGGATAAAGGCCTATAATTTGAAAGGAGCCATTGATGAAGGAATCAGATAACATATCGCTGCAAAGAGATATACGTCGCGCGGTTTTTAGACGTATCGCAATTTATGTTGTAGTTATTCTGGCTCTGGTTATATTTGCTACATTTGTTTTTCACCAGTTTAAAATCTATTCTAATGCAAGATTAAAACTTCGAGAGGCTAAAAATATTAAAATGAGCCTAGAAATGGTCAATACAGAATATTACGCATTAGGCCTTTCAATTTTTGATGAAACTGAAAAAGGGAATATTCGAAAAGGAGCATATGCTTATGTAGAAAGAATACAGGGAGATTTGGAAGGAACATTTAAACTTACAGGTTATGATAGTTCTAAACGAATTATTACTGGATTAGAATATGAAACAGATGAATATATAGTTAGATATACTAAAAATGATGAAAATGGTGAATGGAAGGTTTGTTTGATTAAGGAACTACTTACATATTGAAGCGAGGATATAAACTTTGACTACATATAAATATATAGCTAGAAATGATAAAGGTAAAAAAATAACAGGAAAGCTTCAAGCTAATGATGATATTGACTTGCAGGCTCGATTAAAAAACGAAAATATATATTTGGAATCAGCAGAGGAAGTTGTTAAGAAATCCATGGGTAAAAAAATCCGTGCTGACAGAGTAGCTGATTTCGCCAGAAACCTTGGGAAATTGATAGGTGCCGGAGTATCGTTGGTAAGAGCTCTTAGAATTATTTGTGATGATGAAACACTTAGGCAAAAAGAGCGAAATCTATATGAAAATGTTTTAAAACAGGTTAGAACTGGTATAAGTTTATCTGAAGCAATGACTATGCAAGGTATGGCATTTCCTTCAATGATGATAAATATGTTTAAGAGTGCTGAAGCATCTGGAACACTTGAAGCAACAGCAAATCAGATGGCTGAATATTATGCAAAAGAATATAAATTATATAAGAAGATAAAGAGTTCTATGACATACCCCAAAATACTTGGCGTACTAATGGTAGTTGTATTAGCCATTATTATGGGATATGTAGTGCCACAATTTGAAGATCTGTTCGCACAGATGGAATCACTTCCTGCTACCACCGAGATTCTTTTAGGGTTAAGTAACTTTATAGCTAATAAGTGGTATCTAATTATATTATTTGGGGTTATTGGATTTATTCTTTTCAAGTTACTATTTTCGGTGCCCTCAATAAAATATTTAAAGGATAAGATGAAAATAAAGTTCCCTAAGCTTGGAAAACTTCAAAAAATTATATATACGGCAAGATTTTCAAGAACATTAGCAAGTCTTTATAATGCAGGTCTTCCGATTATTTCGTGTATTACGATAGCGAGAGACACAATTGGTAATAGATATCTTGAAGCACAGTTTGATACCGTAATAAAAGATATACAAGCTGGTCAAAATCTTAGTGACGCATTAGCAAAGGTTGATGGTTTTGTTAAGAAACTTGTATCATCGGTAGTAGTTGGAGAAGAAACTGGTACATTAGATGACATGCTTAACTCAGCAGCAGACCAATTGGAATATGATTCTGAAATGGCTGTACAGAGTATGGTTTCAATGTTAGAACCCTTGATTATTGTGGTATTGGCATTTACAGTCGGTTTTATTATAATATCAGTTATACAACCTATTTATGGTTCATATGATGCTATCGCAAATTCTACAAAATAACAAACGAAATGGAGAATCTGTATGAGTACAGTCATATATTTATCCAATCAGCAAATACATATAGTAGATGGTAAACGTGGTAAAACAGCCACTGTCAATAAGTTTTATTCATATCCTGCACCACAAGGTACCATTATTAATGGTATTATTATGGATTCGGAAACATTTGGTGCTTTTTTGAAGGAAAAATGGGCCGAGAATAAACTACCTGTTAAGGATGTTAATTTAGTAGTAAATAGTACGAAGTTTGTTGGACAGAATATGGAAATACCCAAGATGTCGGATGATAAGACGCTTGAGTATATAAGAAGGGGCTTTTCTAATATTGATCGTTCAGAAGAAAAGTTATATGGTTTTGTTCGTTTAGATGCTTCAGCTAAAAAGATGCATCGTCTGTATGCAGAAAGTGTATCACCTGATTTTTTAAAAGATTATATCAATTTCTTTGAAGGAATAGGTATTAAACTTAAGGGTATTTACTCCGGTGAGGGCAGTTTGATTAGCTTGCTTAATAACACTTTGGCTAAGACGAATAAAACCTTCTTGGTTATGATATCCGACAGCATGACCTTAACTACTGTTTTGTATGTTAATAAGGTCTTTACTTATTATAATTCTGCTCGTTGTTTCCATGAACCGGGATCCGAAGATTATGCCCAGGATTTGACTAGATCTGCAAGTCAGATTCGTCAGTTTATGCAGGCAAATCAGTTAGAGGCTGAACTGGAAACAATATATCTCGCCGGAGTAGAAGATAGAGATCTTTCATTCTACAAAACCATTATGGCCGAGTATGGTGTTCAGACTAAGATAGATATATTTACTGATAATAGGAATATAAAAGGTTCAGATGGTATACATGCCCAAAAATATATATATGCTGCGAGCGGGTTGTTTGAGTCAGGCATTGGTTCAAATTATATAATAAGGTACCAGAGTAAGAAGGAAGAAAAGAAAAATGGTTCAAATGCAAAGTACTTTATAATTCTGGCTATAACGCTTATAGTTATGATTATGGTATTTGTTATCGCACTCTTAAATAAAAAGAAAAAAGAATCTGAACTCGAAGAAATAGAGAGTTATAATAATAGTGCAACTATTCAGATGCAGGTATCTGAATATGACGAACTTACAGCTAGAAACAGTTTTCTTATAGGACAATACCTCTCGATAGCTTATATAAATGAAAATTTAGATACTTATCCTTGGGCTACAAGTAGTGTTCAATCGCATATATTCAAGTTGGCGAATGGTTATGCGACTGTAACTCTTACTAGTTGTAATTCTGATACCGGTACTACGAATATGGATGTTATGGCATCGAATGTTCAAACAATTAACGAGTTTATTACTATACTTAAGGGTCAAAAGATTTTTCATGATGTTAAATATAGTGGTTACAGTTATTCTGCTGAGGACCAATACCATGTAAATGTGTCATGTACATTAGAGGAAGCTGTTGGTAGAGAAGGAGAAGCAGATGAAAATTGAATTAACAGAACGAGATAAAAAATTGCTCACTTTTATGGGCGTATTTGTGTTAGTAGCACTTATTGGGTATTATGGAGTGTTACCCCAAATAAAAAAGGCTAATGAACTACAAGATGATATTGAAGAACAGGAAAGCCTTCAAATGATTTACGAATCAAAAGTAGCCCAACTTTTTTTAGTTGAAGAAAACAACAAAGTATTAGAAGGGTTAATTGAAGGAGCTAAGGAAAACTATTATCCAATGATGGATAGTGATGAGATTGATAATCTTGTTACTAATACTGTTATTGAAAAATATAATTTAATATCTTACGATTTAATTATTGGAGAGAGGTCTCTTGCAGGACTTCAGCCATATATTTATTCCAAGAAAGCTTTAACTGGTGAAAGTGATGCTCAAGAAAGAGCTATGCAAGCTGCAGCTCCTATAATTGGGGAAGACGGAATACTTCTTTTTGCAGATATAGATATATCTGGATCATTTTCTTCGGAAGAATATGAGGACGATGCTTTAGCGACAGGAGTATATATGGTGCCTCTTCAAATGCGTCTTTCTGGTGAAATGCAAAACATCTATAAATTTCTTGATGATTTAGCATTATCTGAAAAGAAAATAAGACTGGTTAATTACTATTTAAATACTGAAGAAACAGTTATTAATCATGATGATGGTACGGAAGAAATAATTGTGACGGATTCTTTGAATGTGGCTTTTGAATTGTATATGTGTGCGGATTAATATATTATCATAGGACTAAAAATATGGAACCGAGAAAATTTCAAAATATAAGAATTGGTGATGTACTTCAGGAATTGGGA
>JAEEGJ010004397.1_pt1 | contig 47837 bp, 35 predicted proteins | sample 8958761 | NCBI WGS metagenome assembly JAEEGJ01 (sample SAMN16246546, study PRJNA631951) | gut metagenome | biome: gut microbiome; feature: rumen; material: RS-attached | host: Bos | place: Iran: Karaj | collected 2018-10
TAACTCACGCGTTCTCGCATGGATTTTCGACCGCTGCGACGGCGTAGACAATGCTGTTGATACTCCAATCGGACTTATGCCAAAGGATGGCGCTCTCAACACAGACGGTCTTGCTGACTACTACAAGAAGACTCTCCCAGAAATCCTCAAGGTTGATGTTGAAGGATGGAAGAAAGAGGTTGCTGACATCAGAAACAATCATTATCCAAAATTTGGTGCTCACTTACCAAAGGAACTGACTGCTATTCTTGATGATCTTGAATCTCGCTTAAATAAAGCCTAATGATTGTTTCTGATGTTCATTAGGAGAAGCCCTGCTTTTAGCAGGGCTTTTCAATTTTAAATGTGACAACCACTATCCAAAGTTCGGTAAGCACCTTCCAAAGGATACCTATAATAGCAAATGCGTTAAAAACAAAGCTGCGACAGCAGGTTTGTTTAGCATTTACCATAAAAATGGTTCGGAGTGAGACTTGCGAACGACGCTTACAGCTATTCTCGATGATCTCGAGTCTAGACTTAATAAAGCCTAAATCTAGATGCCCGGGTCAAGCCCGAGCATGACATTAAGTGTCATTGTCCGGCTTGACCGGACAATCTGTACATCACGGTGAAGTTCAGATTCCCTGGTCAAGCCAGGGAATGACAATAAGTGTTTACTCCCGCTCAGTTTTGGGCGGGATTTTTTTTTGTAAATGTGGTTTAATAAAAACAAATGATGCGAAAGTTTTTTCTTCCTTTTTCACTTTGTTTTCTTTTTCTCTTTTTAGGCTGTGTAAGCCGGCCTGCTATTTCTGCTGAGGACGAAGCTTTATTATATCCGGTAGAAACGTATGTTCCGGAAACTTTTGAATGGGAAGAGGTCTGCCTGGGGGTGGCGAGGTTTGATTTTGAAAATCCGGATATACCCCTTATTTATCACGCTGTAAAAATCGACCTGAATAATCCGGAGCTGACTGTTACCTGCACTCAGTGGGAGCGTACTTCAGATTTTGCGGCGCGGGAAAACTGCCTGGTTGCCATAAATGCTACTCCTTTCGGTAAAGATGGCCAGCTGGTGGGTATTCATAAAGAGAAGGGGAATATTATTTCGCATTCAAATTCCAGATATGCTGCCATTGCTTTTGGGCCAGATGGCGTAAAGATTTTTGAGTCGCAGAGGGACGAGGAATTTGAAGCATTCGATTTTGCCTTCGGCGGCTTCTGGGTTGTCTTGAAGAATGGAGAGGTAGTAGAGGACTTCGTCCGCCGCTGCGATTCGCGGAGTGGGGCGGGGATTTCTGCGGATGGCAAAACCTTGTTTCTTCTGGTTGTAGAAGGCGAGAGGGCTGCGCGCAGCATCGGACTTTCGTATCCCCAGTGCGGTGAAATCTTCCGCGCAATGGGCTGCAGCGATGCCCTTGAGTTTGACGGCGGCGGTTCTTCCGACCTCTGTATAAATGGCCGCAGTCTGTTGTCATATAAAGTGCGCCGTGTGCAGGGGAATTCTTTTGGGGTTAAATAAGATTGCCCGGTCAGGCCGGGCAATTACATATAACATTTTGAACTGAGGGTTGAAGCTAAGCTGTCTGACAGTTGTAGAGATAGAACAGTGTGAGCTGGAAAATCTCTTCAGGTGAACCGCAGTTTGAAATAAGTTTTTTGATGTACTTTTTCATGTTCTGTGGGTAGTTTGTGTTGTCTACAGCCAGATAATAAGCTTCTTTTTTTGCATTTAAACTCTGCATTTTAACTCTCCTAATTACCTATATATATTATCGGAAAATACAGAGAATTTCAATAGTTAAAGTTAGTTAACTTTATGGCGGGTTGATAATAACATATCAACCCGCCAAACGAGTGAGTCAAGGTTTTAAGCGTAGCGTGCCTTGACCACTCGTATTTAACGATGTTTTTATAAAAGTTAATTCGTGCTTGTTATAATTCAAATGTATAATCCTGCTGCCGGGGATGTCGGCAAACTGCTGAATCAGAGGCCAGTTTATTTCTCCCTGCATTTTGATTGTGCAGATCATATTTAAATCCGGCTGGTAAGCAAGCCACTTGTTTATCCATTCTAAAAGACGTTCCGGATAGCAGATTACGTCAGAGAAAATCCAGTCGAAATGCTCGAGCTCTTCGGGTTTAAGGGTAAAGGCATCGTGGGCCTGAAATTTTATAAGAGGGTTTTTCATAAGAGAATCTGCCAGCGGGGCGCGGTCTACAGCAAAAACCGAAGCTCCCAGTCCGGCTAAAACCCAGGTCCAGCCGCCGGGGCAGGCTCCGGCTTCAAAGCAGTGCTGGCCTTCATGCGGTAATTGGGTTCCATTGAGCAGATTTGCCATAGTCAGAGATTCCTGAATTTTCAGGTAGGCGCGGCTAGGCGGATTTTCGTGGTCTTCTATAAAATGCAGGGTTCCTGCGGGCAGGGTACTTGTAGTCTGGGCACTTGCAATCAGGGTGTGTTCATCAATTAAAGTATAAAGGCCCATAGGAGAATCCGGGATTTTTACCGGGAAAGTCCGCTCTTTGAGATTTATATAGGGCAGTTTTTCCTGAATCAGCTGGGCGCGGCGAAAACAGGTGTACTGATAGGGCGCCCAGTTTCTCTGGATTTTTTTTAGTTCTCCGGCCGCCTCTCCAATCGAATCAAATTTTAAGAAAAAGGGCTGCAGCATGACGGTGCGGGCCCAGTAAGGCATGGCAGGTAATTCGCTTTCTGTTAGATTTTCATAATAGAGAAGGTCGCCGTAGCGGGCGTCGGGCTTTCGGGTAATTCCAAAACGGCCGGCTAATTCAGAAATCAGTAAATCAGCCTGCTCCGGAAAAGACAGAAATGCAAGATTTTTTGTACTCATAAAGTGTCCGTGTCAGACGATATCAGGTAAATCATCTTTTACAAGTGATTCAAGATGTTTGATGAAATCTTCCAGTTTGTGTGCGTCTGGTGAATAGTTGATTTTAAAACCGATGAAGGTATTGCCTTCCTGCTCTTTAACCCATTGTGGAGTACAGATTAAATTTAATGGAGTTCCGTTTGTACCGTGTAAGGGAGATATTTTCACATCGTATTCATTTTCCAGATCTACTACAACGGGAAAAGAATAATGAATTTTACAGCCTTCAAGACTAATATCGTCAAGAATGCCAGGGAGAGCGCAGATTTCCGGTGCAGAGATGCGGCCGATTTCTTCATACCGTGTATGCAGTCGGTTTTCTTGTTCCATATGGATAGTATAGGGTATTTTGGGGTTTGATACAACTATAGACCGTGTCATTGTCGGGCTTGACCCGACAATCTAGATCCCCGGGTCAAGCCCGAGGATGACTTCACTTTACTACCATTATTTTTCTAGTTTCGTCTATGCCGCCGCCGATAACGCGGACAAAGTACATGCCGCGGGCTACAGGGCTTCCGTTTTTGTTTTTACCGTTCCAGGTAAAGTAATATTCGCCGGCTTTTGTATTTCCACGGTTCAGATAGGTTATGATGTTTCCGTCCAGAGTCATTACACAAACGGAAAGCTTTCCATCTTCAGGCATATCAACTATTACAACTGCCTTTTCTTCATTTGTGGCATTAATTACGTTATTCAAAATTGTAACGCCGCCTCTCTGTGTGGTTATTCCTTTAACTTTGAATGACCACAAATCAAGAGTCTTCAAATCGCTGGTGTCCTTAAGGCGCAGACAGTAAAGAGGAACCGGAATACTCAAAGAAAGATTGAAGCGGTCTGTCGCAACATCATAATACGGGTTGTTGTAAATTCTAACCGGATTTTCACTGTCTGCCATCAGACCAAACATAAAGGAAATTTGGGTGCCGCTTTTCCAGGCCGATACGGTAGCCTTTGAAACATTAAAGATGCTGTTTGAAGAATCTTCATTTGTAAGGCTGCTGTCTGAGTAAACAAAATTAGTGTTATTGCTTGTTGCAAGGGCACGGAAGAGTCCATCCTGTAAATCAGGGAGCCAGATACGGAAATTCACATTGAAGTCTGAATTAAACTGTTTTGAAACAGAGTCTGCATCTGGAGCAGGGGAGAGGTAAACTCTGATTTTATCATTACCCTTTGTATCTGCTACAATCGAAATAGGATATTCTGCAGGCAGGGTTCCGTAATTCTGCTGGTCTGCGTTCCAGTCGTGAACTGCCCAGCTGCCTGCCTCATACAAGCCCTTCATGATAGACTCATCTTCATAAAGCATATCTGTAGAATAAGCGTAAAGAGGATTTACATAATTTATCGCAAAATCAGAAAGGGCGTGGGCACTGTACATGCTCATGTAGTTTCCAAGATAATCCTGAATCAGAGTTACGCGGGAACCGGTGTTGTTTGTAAGCGGGTCGGTACCTGTCTGCGGATATTCTGCTGGAGTTATCAGCTGAATATAGAGGTTCTTAAGATTTTCAATATCAATTATATTTGTTGTTGTAAGCTTTATGCAGGTAAAGGAATCGTTAGAGAAGCTTTCAACTATTTCTGCAGGTACAGAAGTATCAATCTGATTTTCTGTGCTTATTATTGCATTTCCGTTAGCATCAATCGAAATTATTCTGAAGCATTTTGGCATAAGCTCTGCAAAGCTTTCTGCAAGAGGAATATTGGCACCTGAGTTATCACGGAACTTAATCTTTGAAGAATTTTTTACAAGCTCCTTTACGAAAATGAGATAAACTGAATTTGTATCGATCGGACTTAAGATTACGTCGAAGGACGGTGGAGTTCGGTCGATTGTTTTTGAAGTCTTGCTGCGGAGGCGGTTTCCGGCAAGGTCTGTGAGGTAGCCCAGCGAGTCGTTATATGAGAAGGCAAAGGTTGTTTCAACAGAAAGATTTGTATCTGTAAGACCGAGTCCCAGGTAGAGGCCGTCCGGGTCGTTAGCAGGACGCATTGGTGCAGAAGAACCTGTAAAGAGCTGGGAAACTACTGTGGTGTGAACGTTGGCAATGCCTGTCTGGAATTCAGATGCAGGAGATGGATTGTTGGCACTTGTTGAATATCTGAAGGCAGAGGAAATGCCGGTCTTTGTTGAGAAGCGGATTCCACCGGTGGTACGGCGGTCGGCATCAGCGTCGAACTGGCGGGCGCCACCGATTATATCTGCAGCATAAGAGTAGGCCGTTGCCTTGAGATTTGCCTTTGAAGCTTCTGTACCTGGATTACACCAGCCGATTTCTGTATACCATTCTGCTTCATCTGAACCATCATAAGCAGGTGTGTTATCAAAGAAGTGGAAGTCTATTCGGTCGAGTGTTGAACCTGAACCGTTTGTGTTTCCGATGGCTTCTGCCATTTCCTGGTCTGCCCAGCTTGTTTCGCTTGAGAAGCGGAGTGGGGTGAAGGCAGGAGAAGAAAGATCCCATGAACTGTAAAGGTCCGGCGAGGTTGGAAGACGGCTTGATGGATTATCCTGACTTGAGCTTGAGCGGATAGTCGGCTCAACTTTGTTTGCAAGATATTCTATCTGAACGTTTCCGGCCTGGTCTTTTACAAGATTGTTTGAAACGGCAACTGTGTGTGTAGTTGCTCCTGTAAACTGAGATGCGGCTTCAATGTAACCCGGCCATTTTTTGAAATTATTTCCTGTGTAATCTGTTACTGTGCCGTCTGTCCAGCCGGCAAGCGAAAGACGGATAGAGTATTCATCTACACGATAAAGTGCATTCATGTATTTATTTGCGCTGCCGTTACTTCCTGTGTAAAGCATAAGAGATGAGCCTGTAATGCGTCCAAGCCCTGCAAAGGTGAGTTCATTTGCGGCAGAGGTTATGCTGCCGGTGATTGCTCCCAGAGTATCTGTTACCTGAATGTTTTCTACAACATTTGGAGTTGTGCCTGCGCTGTAAGCCGAAATCGTTCCAATATCAACCGGCTCCGAATAGCGGAATTCCAGGAAGTTGTGTGAGTCGTAAGAGTGCTGGCTTGTTTCGCCAACTGCTGTGTCGTATGCTTCGTGCAGCTCCTGACCAGTGCGGACTGTCCAGAGAACTGGGCCGGTTTTGTCGAGTACGTAGGTTTCACTTCCGGCGGTTGTGTTTGTTCCGTATGCAGGTTCTGCAGTTGCTTTTGGAATCTGTCCGCTTGTGTCGTTTCGTTTACTGTAATTATTTAGTCGCTTTCCCCAGCGGTCTGTGAGAATAAATGAAATTGTTGGTGTGCTTCCACTTTGTGAAAGCGCGCGAGGGAAGTCAAGACATGGTTTATTTTCGTGATGTAGGCCAAAGCGGTCGGTGCTGTTTGTAAGTCCGGCGCTTGTTCCTGTGGCATCTGTGTTCCAGGCTCCAATTGTTGCTGAATCTCTTGGTTCTGCCTTTATGTAAAAATATGTAATCTGAGTGTCGAAATTTAATTCTGTCTGGCAGTCTGCATCAGAATATAAGCCTGTAAAACTGCCGTTAGGGGCAGAGGTGTTGTCATTAAATTTCAGAGAGGAAAGAGTTCCTGCATGATAACGTACCGGACGGTTGAATCTTACATAGATAGCATTGTCGCGTACGGTGTATGCTTCTTCAATCTGGAAGTCTCCGAAATCAACATTTGTATTTGAGTTAGTGCCTGCGTCGTTACATTCAAGCGCTACAAGTCTTGCTTTTGTGCCGTTTGAGATATTTGCAGAATCACTTGTATCTGTACATGAAACAACACAATTTTTAACTACCGAACGGTAGGCTTCAGCAAAGCCATTTTCGGGATTTGTGAGGTCTGGAAGTTTGAGGGTCCAGGTTCCGGTACCGGCGGTTTCAGAAAGTGTGGTTCCGTTTGCGTAGAAGTTCTTTCCAACAGTAATTGATTTTCCTGAATCAACTTTAAGATTTGCAGACCAGGTAGAAGCTGTAGAAATTGCAGTTCCATCTGGAAGTGTGTTTGCTGTGTATTGTCTCTGGCTCCAGGTAGAAGGACGCTGTGCCATATAAGAATATTCATCTGTAATTTCAGTAGAGCTGTCTGTTTCGCTGTAGTTGCTTCCAAAAATCAGGAGGTCTTTTGAAACGTTTACATCTGCTTTTGCAGTTATTGTTCCCTTTGAAAGAATGAGATTACCTGAAATTGAAATAGAATCATTGGTATTTCCAAAGATTGCTGCACTTGAAGGAATTAATTGAACATCAGTTGGACTTGAATTTGTTCCAAAACTTGCGCTTCCGTTACCTGCACTGCTGCCAAAATTACCGCTGAGAATTGCATTTGCACAGTTTATAGAAACAGGATTTCCTGTAGTGTTTGCAAGATAAATATTTTTTCCGGTTGCGGTAAGAGTTCCTGTGATATTTGTTGGACCCGCCGTGTGAGTAAAATTACTACCGAGCGTTAGTGTTGGTGTTGTTGCATCACCAATGGAAACTGTTCCGTTTGTGTAAATTGTGCCGGCGTCACCAGTTCCAATTGTTGTAATGCTTCCTCCTTTATTAAATGAGATGTTTCCAGTATGAGTGGTGTCATCTTTAAAAGTTCCGATAGTTACTGCACCGTTGAAGCTTGTGCTCGAAGCAGTTTTTACAGAGAGAGTAGTGGCATGTACGGTACTGCCAAAGGTGATGTCTGTAGCATTGTTCAGATTAAGTGTTGCAGAGTTGACTGCGCCGTTGTAGTTTTGAGTTGTCGTGGTGCTGATTGTTGCAATGCCGGTTGTAGTGAGGGCAGCAGTTTCAATACTGCTTGCCTCGAAAGTTCCTGTAATTGTTGTTGAGCCAGTTGTGTGAGTATAATCACTTCCTATATGTCCGCCAGCATTAAAACTGATGGTTCCGGTATGCGCTGGAGATGTAGCGTCTGTAAAAGTTGTTATATAAACTGCCTGGTTGAAAGTTGTACCAGTATTACCAGAACTGTTGAGTGTGAGGCCTCCCAGAGGATTTACAGAAGTTCCTGCTGTAGCATCGAAAGTAACAGGTTTGCTGCCGGCTGAAATAGAGAGTGTGCCTGTGCCGGAAACATTTGCTGATGTGCTGGTAAAAGAGATACCGCCGCTTGTTGTGTCGGTTGCAGAAAGTGACAGATTTTTATTAAGTGTAAGTGAATCCTTGAAAGTCAGGATGCCGGCAGTTGAAGTGATGACCGGAGCTAAAGTTGCAGTGGACTGCACAGTTACCGCATTGTTATAAACCTGATTTCCAGAGGTTGTAATTGTTGTACAGTTTTCATCAATATATACTGCGCCGACGGTTTCCAGAGTTGTTGAAGCAGCAGTTTCATCAACATTTCCCTTAAAGGTAATACTTGTGCTGGCATCAATTTTTGTTGTGCCATTTAATGTCAGAGCGCCGGTTTCTACGCTACCGGTAACCTTAAGGGTTCCTTTAAGACTTGTTGTGCCTGCAGTATATGAGAAATCGTTTGCAAGAACTCCGCCCTTATTAAAGGTAAGCGTGCCGGTAGTGGTATTTCCAATTACAAGCTGTCCAAGCGGGTTAGCTTCAGTTCCTGCAGTACAATCAAAAGTTATAGACTGACTGCCTGATGAAATTGTGAGCTTCTTGTTTCCTGAAATATTCTTATCTGCAGCAGTAAAATAAATACCACCGTTTGTTCCGTCAGTAGCAGAAAGCATTAAGTCCTGTGCCAGAGTAAGTGAATTATTAAAAGTAAACTTTCCGCCAGACGAACTGATAGTTGGTTCTGCAGTTGTCGTACCCGCAATACTAACAGCTCCATTATAAGTCTGGTTGCCGCTGGTTGAAAGGTTTGTACAGTTTTTATCAATCGTAATAGCAGCGGCTGCTCCAGTAGCATTAATTGAACCTGTAAGTGAAAGATTTTCATTTACTGTAAAATTACCGGAAATTACTAAATCAGTTGTAGTAGTTACAGAAGTGCCATTGCTATTATTAATTATGAGGTTTGTATATTGATTTCCAGGTGTCCCGTCTCCGCTGTCTCCATCCCAAATTAGATTTGCAGTAGCTGAAGTTCCTTCGTACTTTACAGTAGAGGAAGCTTCGCTGTTTATCATTTTAGTATTAGAGATAGTTTGTCCTGATACACCAGTAATAATTACTGTTCCTTTATTTGTTATTTTTCCTGAAGAAGAGGCTGTTCCCAGAATAAGAGATTTGTCTGCAATGTCAAAGGTTGCACCGGTGTCTACAAGGATTTCTGTGGTGTATGTGTTTTCAGAAAGATCAAGACTTGTTGCAGGTGCGGGTAGGGTAGAAAGTTTAGGGTAGTTATCGCCAGCAGCATTTATTTTAATTTTTGTACCAATTCCCGGAACTGAGGCAGGGTTCCAGTTTGCCTTATTATTCCAGTTTGAGTTTGCTGCGGAAGCTTTCCATTCATAAGCCATGCCTGGGAAATGCCATTTTGTATTATTGCCTCTGTCCCAGCTTGCAGGATTACCAGTAGAACCGCCTGCAATAAGATAATTAGTTGAATCATTATTAGAGTCCTGTACATCAACATATTCAATGACAGGAGTGCTGCTTCCGTTGTAAGTTATGTTCCATTCACTACCAGATGTGTTAGAGCAAAGCTTAAGTCTGCTGGTAGTTGAACTTCCTTTAAGGGTTAGAGTACCAGTGTTAGAGATTGTTTGTGTAGTTCCGGCTGTGAAAGTAATTGTTTTACCGCCAAGACCTGAAGTTCCATTTGCAGAATTTACAATAAAATCAACAAAAGTATTGTTTCCTGTAATTTTAGCAGAGTTTTGAATTTTTACTACATTGAAGTTTATATTTGATCCCTGAAGTTCTGCATTTTCACCAGTAAGAATGATTGTACCGCTTGATGTATTAAGCGTTGAATCAGCAAGATTAAGATTGGCCCTAAATGTCATCTCATCTGAAGAAGGGGTGCAGATAGAGCCTGTTGTAGTTGCAAAGGTTGGATAGATTTCACAATTTCCTGCAAACTTAATTGTGCTTCCATTTGAATCAAATGTAATTGTTTTACCAGTTCCGCTGATTACAGGAACTGTAAATTTTATGGTTGATGTATTAGAAGTCTGTATTGATGTATTAGCCTTTGAGAAAGCAAGTTCCCCAGTCTTGATATCAAGAGTTCCAGATGTAATGGAACTGTTAAGAATTGCAGAATCAATGGTAAGTATTTTTCTGTTTCCTGCGACTTCGCCGTCTGTAACTGTTGTCGCGAAATTAATCTGTGATGCAGATAAAGCTGGGTTTGTATTAAGAGTAACTTCTCCGTTATATGTCTGAGCGCCTGTTGTTGCTATTGAAGTTGTGCTAATGTCTGCAGCGTTGGTTACAAGTTCCCCAAGATTGGAAACAGCACCGTTAAATTTTGCAGTTCCTGTTCCCCCGGTAGTAAGTTTTGCTGTTCCTGTAGTAGTTCCATTAAAGTTAATGCTCTTTGGTGTTGTTGCAGAAATTGTTGTATTTGCATTTACCTCTAGCGACTTGTCAGCCACAAAAGTAATATCACCGCCAGTTGATTCAATGGAAACTGGATATGAGGAAACTGTTACATTTCCGTTGTAAATCTGGTTGCCTGTTGTACTGATTGTGCCGCTACCGCCTGTTATTTCAACAGTTGTATTGGCATTAATTGTAAAGTTGTTGCCGCCGACATTTTTTGTAAATTTTACTGTGGTTGCTGTAATTTCAGCATCATTAATGGTTAGTGGGGCATTAACAGTCAGGTTTGTGGCCTGTGCATCTTTGTTTAAAGTAAGACTTGCAGCATATACATCATCTGCCAGAGTAATGGTGCTGCTTGCATTGAGAGTTACACTTCCTGCATCAGTTGTGGAATTTCCTACTGTTACTACACCGGTGAATTTATTGCTTGTATCATCAAGGACTACATTTCCACTGCCAGCAATAATTTCTGTTGTGCCTGCAACTTCTACAGCACTGCTGCTGTTTACAGGTATTGCAATAATAAGATTCCTATACTGTTTTCCGTTTGTTGTGTCGGTGTCGCCATCCCAGACAAAATCAGAGAATGCAGCGGAACCTGTTAAATCAATATATTTAACGGTTGAGTTATTACCGCTGTTTACCATAGTGGCAATAATCTGCTGGCCTGCAGCACCTGCAAGATAAAGAGTTCCTTTGTTTGTAATTGTTCCTTTTGTTGTAGCATTACCTAAGGTAAGGCTCTTATCAGCAATATCAAAAATTGCATTTGTATCAATTGTAATAGAACCAGTATAATAAGTTCCATTGTAAGTTGCTGTTAAGTCTAAATCAGCTTCAAGAACAGGATAATGTTTTGGTGAAGTTACGGAAGGAATTGAAACTTTTGAACCAGGTAGAGGTTTTGCTTTTGTATCCCAGTTATTGACATTGTTCCAATCACTGTTGACATTTCCTGTCCATTTATAAATCTGATTTGAAAAGAAGAACCCGACATTACTTCCCATGTCTGTACAGTCTGTAAGAACTAATGTTGAAGTAGAAGAACCATATGTACAGCCCTTAAAACTAACGTATTGAATTGAATTGGTTGTAGAAGCAAGGTTTAAGGTCCAGGTATTGTTTTCGGTATCCGGATTAAGACCACAGAGTCTTAAACGCTTTCCTCCTGCATTAGATTGTCCCTTTAGAGTAAGAGTTCCGCCTATTGTAAGTTCTGTTCCGTTTGCAAACATGATGTTGCGGCCGCCCATATGAGAGTCGCTCGCTTTTCTGTTGGCGGTAAAATCGCCTGCTGTAGTTATATTTTTTTTGATATTAATATTTCTCTTGATTTCAATATTATTAAAGTTGTCTGTTCCTGAACCGTCTAAGTTAGCATAAGTTTCATCAGTATTACCTGTTGTAAAAGTAACGGTTCCTGCGCTCGCCGTAAAAGTGCCGTTGTTAGTCCAGTTGCCGGCTACAGTGATATCAATAGAAGTAGTGAAGGTTGCTCCGGTTTTGTTTTCAATGGTCTTATCAAGGGTTACGGCACCGGTTGTACAGGAAAGACTACCACTGTTTTCTATATTGATATCAAATTCTTTTGGGCCGGTTATTGTATAATTTTCACCAGAAGAGAGTTTGAGTGTTCCGTCACCTTTGATTTTAGTATCTAGTTCGGTACCCTGAACAAGAGATAATGAATGGTTTTCATTAATAGTTACAGTACCATCGTTTATAGTAATTTTTTTGAGAGTTATGTCTGATGAAATTTCAGGATAGTTTGTGGATGTGTTTATGATAACTTCATCATTGATTCCTGATGGACCTGATGCTCCAGATTGTGGCAGCCAGTTTGTAGCTGTTCCCCAGTCTGATTCGCTTCCTGTAGTGCCGCCTTTCCAGACATACAGATTGTTTTCTGAAGCAATCCAGCCAGATGGTGCTCCGGCAGGAAGGTAAGAACTGTTACTTGCATAAGCAGTGCCGGAAGAAACTTCTGGACCTGTACCTGTAAAATCAAGAAACTTGGCAAAGAGTGTTTTTGTTAATAAAAGGTTTCCAGTTCCTTCAATTGTAAGCTTACTTGAAGAGCTTGAGCCATATAGCGAAACATCACCAGATATCGTTTGGTCTCCGTTGATTGTAAGAGTTTTTCCGCCAAGGCCTGAAGTGCTTGTTCCGGCAGTAAAATCTGTAATTGTGTTATCGCCGTTTATTTCTGCGTTTGCTTTGCAGATTAAGTTTATAAATGTATTATTTCCAGCTATTGTTGCGTCACCGTTACAAGTTAAACTGTCAAAAGAGAAAGCTTTTCCTGAATCAGGCTGAATTGTTACAGCGCCGGCACAAGTGACAGTATCAAAGTTCACGTTGTTTCCTGTAATTGTTGCGCCGTCAACCAAAGAAATGGTAGGAACAATATTATCTGCCGCAGCTGCTAATTGTCCAGACAAGTTACTGATATTTTTGATTCCAGAAAGAGTTACAGCACCTTTAAGTCCTTTGCAGGAAGCATCAAGAACTACATCTGTAATTTTTGAAAGTGTGATATTTGTTCCAAGAGTAAATGTGTTTTCCTGTGAGCTTTCTGCATCTCCGAAGTGAAGCTTACAGGCTGCGTTTGAAGAACTGTCATCTAATGAACTGATGGTGCCGCTGCCGGCCAAATATACATCTCCAGAGGTAGCTGTGATTTTTGTTTTATAGGACTGGCCATTCTGCATTCCAAAAGTAGAGCCATCATTCTGAAGAATAGCGGTTATATTTGTCGACCAGTTTTTATGATTATTTGTTGTCTCCTCTACATGATTCAACATTCCGCTTGCAATATTCAGATTAACTGCACTGGCTGCTTTAACATTTCCACCAAGAACAAACTGTGTCCCTGAGCTGTTTACTGTTACATCACCGCCAAAACTGATTCCATCATTTCCTGTTGCAACAAGATAAGTATTTCCGGAAGTGTTTGTGAGACTAGATGTGCCGGTAACCTTCATGCTTTTACATTGAAGGTTTGCGGAAACAGCAAGAGAGGCACATTCGTAGGCTAGGGTGCTTGAATCATATGCGCTGGAATTTGTAAGTTCCCCAGTGACTTTTACAGTACCAGCTGAAGCAGCATCTATATTGCTTACATTTGTAAAGTCGCCGTTTATTCTTAAGGTTCCATTGTTTGTAAGTGATTCCGATGCACTGTCAAAAGTAATTGACTGAACATCAATAGTTGTGCCATTCGCTATTACAGGCTGTCTTGTGGCAGATGATATTTTTACTACAGCAGTTGCCGCATTTGGAACAGAGCCAAGTGACCAGTTTGCGGCATCGTTCCAGTTTGTGCTGTGTGCACCAAGCCAGACATAATCAGTATCGCCAGCGGCTCTTGTATAATTTGTTCCGCCGTTATTTGTAACAGTTCCGCTTGTTGTAGAAATTGAAGTGGCAGAAACAAGTGCTCCGCTGTTTATTTTTAGTTCCTGGTTTGAATAATCTGCTAATGTGATGGTATTGGCAATGAGTGCTCCGCTAACAGATATTGTTGTAGGAGTGTTGTTATTATACGCAATGTTTGTAACATTACCATTTACCTGAACCGTATGATTTTCTGTTATTGTTACATTGCCACCTGAGTGAATTGCAATATTTGTGGCATTTACAGTACAGTCTAGAATTAAAGAAGAGGTTTTTGCCCAACCATCCGCATCATTTGAAGTTGCAGTTGGTCTCCAAGTTACAATTCCATTGTCAGCAGCGCTTTCCGGAAAAGTATTTGTACCAGTTACATTAAGAGTGCCATTTCCTGTCAATTTTACAGTAAAACTTTCATCAAGCCCGTTTCCTCCAAGTGAAATGCCGTCTACTTCAAGAGGAGTTGCTGAAGAACCAATGTCTATTGTTGCAGTCTGCCGTATATAAACTAAGTCGCCGCTTCCAGGAATTCCGGCAGGAGTCCAGTTAGAGTTTGATGCCCAGTCACCGCTTGTGCCCCCGCTCCATGTATAAGTTGCTGCCTGCGCGCCCGCACAAATCATCATAAAGACAAAGAGAAAAGAGATGATTTTTGGTGAGAAATGAATTATAAACTTTCGCCGACTATTATACATATCTTCTATATTATTATCGGCTTTTTGAAGATTTTTCTACAATAATGTAGATACTTTTTTCTATAATTATTCACGATTTGGTGGTATTCTAGAACTATGGCCACACGAATTATTAATCCGATTTTGCCGGGGTTTTATCCGGATCCTTCCATCTGTGAGGCGGGGGGATATTATTATCTTGTCTGCTCGTCTTTTTCTTATTTGCCGGGGCTGCCGGTTTTTAAGAGTAAGAATCTGGTTACCTGGGAGCAGATTGGTAATGTGATTGACCGGCCGGAGCAGCTGGATTTTAGCGGGGCCGGGGTTTCGCGGGGGCTTTTTGCGCCTACAATCCGCTTTCATGAGGGAAAATTTTACTGTATTTGTACTCAGGTTGATAAAATCGGGAACTTTTTTGTTACTGCTGACAAGCCGGAAGGACCCTGGTCGAATCCGGTGGTGATTGAAGGGGCGGAAGGTATTGATCCCTCGCTCTTTTTTGATGATGACGGTACTGTCTGGTATACGGGAACAAGGCCTGCTCCTGAAGGGCCAAAGTACGAGGGCAACTGGGAAATCTGGATTCAGAAGATTGATTTGAATACGGGTAAACTCTACGGTGACTCTAAAGGAATCTGGCGGGGTGCTTTGAAAAACTGTGTCTGGCCGGAAGGTCCGCATATCTATAAGGTAAACGGAATGTATTACCTTCTGCATGCTGAAGGGGGCACGGGGCCGAATCATGCGGTTTGTGTTGCCCGCTGCCAGACGATAGACGGGGAGTGGGAGGGAAAGCCTTCTAACCCGATTTTGACTCATCGAAATCTTGGAAACACTGCCCGCATCCGCAATGTTGGCCACGCCGACCTTGTTTGTGCGGAAAATAAATGGTGGATGTGCTGCCTTGCATCGCGTCCTTATGGAGAGGCGGGGCACCGCTTCTGTAATATGGGCCGGGAAACCTTTCTTGTTCCTGTTATCTGGGAAGATGGTTGGCCTGTTGCCAGCTGGGAGACTGGTCTTGTTGAGAATGCTTACAGCCTTAGCGGTCATGTTGTGAAACGTGATTATGATGATGCGGATGCAATCAGTTTTCCTGCGGTAGATGATTTTAATTCTGATAGTCTTGATTATTACTGGCTGAGTCTGCGCAGACCGGCCTCTGACTTTTGTAACTGCAAGGAAGAATCTGGCATGCTGAGAATTTATGGCGGTGAGCCTGTGACAGGAAACGGAAATGTTTCTATGATTTTGCGCCGACAGACCGGCTTCAGTTACGAGGCAAGTGCTAAGCTTGTAGCTCATTTTGATGAAAACGAAGATGCGGCCGGAATCATTTTGTTCCAGAATGAAAGTTTTAATTACCGGCTTCAGCTGGTTTTAAAAGGTAAAATTATTGTATTGCAGCTGGTAAAGGTGCAGGAAGGCGAGGAGTCTGTTCTTGCGGAAGAGGTGATGACCGGTGGCCGCAAGGTTGCTCCGATTACTCTGCGTATTGTTGCGGAACATCAGAAGCTGCGTTTTGAATATGGACCTGATGAACGTAATATGCTTCTGCTTGCGGAAAATATTGATGCAACTATTTTGAGTACCGAGGTGGCAGGCGGCTTTGTGGGCACTGTTGTGGGTATGTTTGCTGTTTGTGGCGGCAACTATAAAGAGGAAAAGTTTTTTACAGATTTTGACTGGTTCCGCTACGAAAATAGTGGCAGAGAATGGATTTGTTGAGTTATAATTATAGTTGTCATTCCCGTGCCTGACACGGGAATCTAGAAAGGATAGTAATGTCTAGATTGTCCGGTCAAGCCGGACAATGACAGATAGGGAACCAGGGGCGTTGCGGGGGCGGAGCCCCCGCAGAGAGGGTAGCGTAAGACTGCGCAGCAGGCTGGAGCGAGGGAGAGACTTCTCCCTCCTAAGGAGATATATTTATGAAAGGTACATTCAAGATTAAAGGAATCGTAGGCTCGGGAATGGTTCTGCAGCGAAATAAGATTAACTGCATTTATGGAACTGCGGAGGTTTACTCTGATATTATTATGCAATTCCGTGGTACTACTTCTATTACTCAGTCGGACGAAGACGGAAACTGGAAAATTGAATTTAGTCCAGGTGAGGCTGGTGGACCTTTTGAAATGAGCATTAAGTGCGATGAGCACCGCGTTGAATTTAATGATATTTACGTTGGCGAGGTTTGGGTCAGCTCGGGACAGTCGAACGCTCAGCTTCCTATGGAGCGCATGAAGTTTTCGTATCCGGAAGAATTTATGCAGCCGCGCAATGAACGTATCCGCATGCTGACTGTTCCTATTAACTGGTCGCTGGACGGTGAGAAGGACGAAATTGTTGATGTGGGCTGGCAGTCGAATGCTGATGAGGGTACGAAGGCAGATGGTATAAGCGGCGGTGTAAACTGGGTTTGTGCTTCGCCGGAAACTCTGGGCTCTATGTCTGGTACCGGTTACTTTTTTGCAAAAAAACTTTCTAAGGAGCTTGATGTTCCGGTTGGAATTATTAATGCGAGTCAGGGTGGCTCTCCGGTTGCTTCCTGGCTGAGTCGTCAGGCTCTGGAAGAAATGGGCGATAAAAAAGAATATCTTCAGCAGGTGGTTGAGTATCTTGCTGAAGGCAGGGCCGCCGCAAAGCAGAAGGAAATGGCGGAAGAGCAGAAGGCCTGGGGCGATGAGCTTTATGGGGCCGGAACTGCGTCGGAAAAAATGTTTGACGAAGCCTGCGAGGAAGTGGACGGCTGGAAGAGTGTGCAGGTGCCGGGAAACTTCGAAGTTGACAGTGCGGGCTTTTACTGGTTTAAAAAGGTGATTGAGCTGACGGCCGAACAGGTTAGTCATTTTAATAATTTTAAGACCTGGCTATGGATGGGTACTATTGTTGATGCTGATACTGCCTGGGTGAATGGAGTTGAGGTTGGTTCGACTCCTTACTGCTACCCGCCGCGACGATACCCGGTTCCGGCTGGAACTTTGCGCGAGGGCAAAAATGTAATTGCTGTCCGCGTTCAGAAAAACAGTAAGCACGGACCTCTCCGCTTCTTTACTGAAAAGCCTTATTATCTGTTTACGGAAAATACTTTTGTTGCTCCTTGTGCTTACAGAAATCTTGAAGAGCGCACTGAGTCTTTGTATCCGCTTGACGGCGAGCGTATTGATTTGAGCGGTGAATGGAAGATGAAGGAGGACGCTAAGGTTCGCGACTTCCCTCCTCAGATGTTCTTTGAGTGGCTTCCTACTGCTCTTTACAACTCTATGCTGGCTCCTTGCTTTAAGCACGCTATTGCGGGTGCTCTCTGGTATCAGGGTGAATCTGATGCTATGCATCCGGCTGAATATAAAGACATGCTGCTTAAGATGATTGATTTGTGGCGTCATAAGTTTGTTTACGGCTCTAAGCAGCTGCCGTTTGTTATTGTTCAGCTGCCGAACTGGAGCGACGGCTGGAATGAAGATGCTGCAAGTAAGGATGGCGGCTGGGCAAATATCCGTCAGGTTCAGGCTGATGTTGCTGAAATTGCCGGGGACACTGGTCTTGTTGTTGCAATTGATGCGGGTGAATGGAATGATCTGCATCCGGAAAAGAAAAAGACTATCGGTTCGCGTGCCGCAAAAGAGGCTTTAAGAATTGCATACGGTAAAAACTTTATCTCTGCTTCGCCTAAGGCTGAGTTCTGCGAGTTTAAGCATGGCCGCTTCCGCGTTCGCTTTGACTGCGGTAATTCGGCTTTAGTGGCTCACAGTGTGCGCGGTAAACACGCAGATTTGAACAGCGAAAGCAAGGATAAGGCAGTTTACGGCTTCAGCCTTCTCTACAGCAAGAAGGGTACTGAGGGCGTAATAGAAGCCGATGCCAAACTGATTGACGACTGCACCGTAGAGGTTGACGTTCCTCGCGGCCTCGGCGACATTCTCGAGCTCCGCTACCTCTGGGCAGACAGCCCGGCTCCGGTAAATCTCTACTCAAGAAACCAGCTGCCGGCAGTTCCGTTCAGGATTGTGCAGTAGTAAAATTTTAATTTTTTTTCCTAAATTTTTGTCAAAAATGTACTAAGTGTGTCTATATTATATATGAAGTATTTACTGGCTGAATGCATAAAAGCGTTCAGCCATTTTTTTTGCTTCTCTGGAGGCTATTATGAAAAATGAATTACTTCATATCCATTCATTAAACATTTTAGATGATGCGAAGAAAATCATTGAAACATCACGTAGTAATGCGGTTAAAAGTGTTGATTTTTGTCGGGTACAAATGTACTGGAATTTAGGAAGACGAATCTTTGAAGAAGAACAGCAGGGAAAAAACAGAGCAGACTATGGAGCTTATTTGATAAATAATCTTGCGGAAAAGCTTGAAGCAGAATATGGAAGTGGTTTTAACAAACGCCAATTAGAACGGGCAAGACAGTTCTATTGTTTATATCCAATTGCGACCGCACTGCGGTCGCAATTAAACTGGAGCCAATATAGAAGATTAATCCAAATTTCCGATCCAGATAAACGGGAATATTATGAATTAGAATCTGTAAATAATGGATGGACGGCAAGGGAAACTGAACGCCAGATAAACAGTCAGCTTTATGAGCGACTTTTACTTAGTAATAATAAAGAAGCGGTGTTAGCTGTTGCTAGAAAAGAACGAATCCCAGAATCTCCAAAAGAAATAATAAAGGACCCGATGATTCTGGAATTTTTAGGATTGGAAACAAAGCCGGAATATTATGAAAAGGACTTAGAAAGTGCAATTCTTTCTCATATTTCTGATTTCCTGCTTGAAATGGGAAAAGGTTTTTCTTTTGTTGCCCGACAGAAACGAATCTTGATAGAAGAAGATGAATTCTTTATAGACTTAGTATTCTATAATCGGCTTTTACGAAGTTTTGTCATTATTGAAATAAAAACAGAAAAACTGACGCATCAGGATTTAGGTCAACTTCAGATGTATGTCAACTATTATGATCGCAATGAAAAACTACCAAGTGAAAACAAAACAATCGGTATCCTTCTGTGTGCATATAAAAATGATACAGTAGTAAAAATGACTCTCCCTGAAGACAATACAACAATTCATGCTAGTGAATATCAGTTTTATTTGCCAACAACGGAACAACTGGTAAAGGAGGTAAATGAAATAAAACAATTAGTTGATAAAGAAAAATCATAAATATACCCAATTGCGTCCGCAGTGCGGACGCAATTGAACTAAAAGATAATATGTCATTGTGAGGAGCCCGTAGGGCGACGTGGCAATCTACTCTTTACCATTCCAACAGTAAGTACAAAGCTTTTCATGTGGCAGCCCTGTGGAATCCAGCATGTCGTCGAGGCGGTGGAATCTCAAAGTAGTAAAGTGCAGCTGTTTTCTGATTTCTTCTACCATCTTTGCGTATTCTGGAGTGTCAGGGTCGCAGTATTTCTGCAAGGTTTCTTCGCTTACGTTGTCGCCTTCGAACTGTTTGATGACGCGGCGTGTAATCAAATCCATTTCACTCTTTGAGCGGCTGAAGTTCAGGTATTTACAGCCGTAAACAAGAGGCGGGCAGGCCGGGCGGATATGTACTTCTTTGGCACCGCTTCTGTAAAGGTAGTCTGTAGTTTCACGAAGCTGAGTTCCACGGACAATCGAGTCATCAATCAAAAGAATCTTTTTACCTTCAATCAGCTGCTGAATAGGAATCAGCTTCATATGTGCAACCTGATTTCTTATATCCTGATTTGTAGGCATAAAAGAACGTGACCAGGTTGGAGTGTACTTAATAAATGGACGGGTAAAAGGAATTCCGCTTTCGTTAGCATAGCCTACTGCATGTGCTGTTCCACTGTCCGGAACTCCGGCAACTGCATCCGGGTGAACATTGTCTTTATCGCGGCGGGCAAGGAAGCGACCACAGTTGTAGCGCATAGCTTCAACGTTTACGCCCTCGTAGCAGGCAGTAGGGTAGCCATAGTAAATCCAGAGGAAGGTACAAATCTTCATCTCTTTACCAGGCTGCTGCAGAACTTCCATTTTGTCTGCATTAAAGAAAACAATTTCGGCAGGTCCCAGCTCGTGGTAATCCTTGTAGCCAAGATTCATATAAGCATAGTTCTCAAAACTTGCACAATAAGCGCCGTCCTTATGACCAATTTCAACCGGAGTACGGCCAAGGCGGTCGCGGGCCGCATAAATACCGTCGGCAGTCAAAATCAGCATGGAAATAGAACCCTTGATTTTTTCCTGAACAAAGCGGATTCCATCCACGATTGTGTCCTTATGATTAAGGAGGGCAACAATAAGCTCGGTCTGGTTGATTTCGCCGCCGCTCATTTCCAGGAAGTGGGTATAGCCGGAATTAAGAACTTCTTCAACAAGCTCGTCCTTATTAGTTACGATTCCGACTGTTGTGATTGCAAAGTTTCCCAGGTGAGAGTGAACAAGAAGAGGCTGAGGCTCAAAATCAGAAATACAGCCGATTCCCATCTTGCCCTGCAGGTCTTCCATATCATTTTCGAATTTAGTTCTGAAAGGTGAGTTCTGAATATTGTGAATTGAGCGCGAAAAGTGGCCGTCCTGAGTCACCACAGCAATTCCGCCGCGTCGTGTACCAAGGTGGGAGTGATAGTCTACTCCGAAAAACAAATCCAACGAACAGTCTTCTTTTGAAGCAACGCCAAAAAATCCGCCCATTTCAAACTTCCTTTAGTTAGAAAATATGCGGATAGTATAGTGATTTAACGGATTTTTTGCAAATATAGGACAGGAGGGAGGAGCCCCTCCCTGCGCGCAAGCCTCCTCGGCCGGCTATCGCCGGCCTGCGGTGTCTCGCGCTACCCACCCAGCGGGGGACACCCCCGCAACGCCCCCGGATAAATCCACAAGAATTCGACAGCTGCTTGCCGAGAGTGGACTTGATTACGGCTAAGAATGGCTGGGAGTGAAGTTTTAGCCGTAGTAAGTGGAGAGTGGCGGCCTGTAAACAAGCTGGAATCATGCGTTACTACGGCTAAAATGTAGGAAGAACACATTTTTAGCCGTAAAGATGGCGTGTATAAAGCGAGATGTAATAAAACTGGAATCTGTATACACGAATAACTACGGCTAAAGCGAAGCGCAAACACATTTTTAGCCGTAATCCAATCGATTTGAAGACGTAATCTAGTCTGGAGTTTTTGAAAAATACGGCTAAAAACGTCTTGGAGAGTTGTTTAGCCGTAACCTCATCTGAAAGAAGCATTGATTCTACCGCAACCGGGTAATATCTCTACAATAATTTCGATTTGTATTGTAAAATAAAACTCCGAGGTAAATATGTCCGAAAAATTTTCCACTAAAAAAACTATATTGCTGATTATTGTTTCTTTTGTTTTGTATCTGGTGGGAGCGCTTATCAGTGCGCTTTTTATGGATCTTCTTGATAGGCTTATTAAATTTGAAAACAGAACTGTTTATTTAACCTTAAGTCATATTTCAGATTTTGCCTTTGTCTTTTTGCTGCTCTGGCTTTGTATTTATAAAATCTTTCATCTGAAGTTCGAGGATTTTGGAATCAATTTACAGTTCAAATGGTGGGGGCCTGTAACTGCTGTTCTGCTTCCTGCTTATATGGTGATTGTTTATCTGATTGCTGGAAAACTTACGGTTAATGAGAATACGACTGCGGAAAAGGTACTTCTGATTCTTAATTCGCTGACTCTGGGATTGCAGTCGGGTTTTCTTGAAGAAATACTTTTCCGCGGAATATTTATGAAATCTCTGGAGAACAGATGGAATAAAACGGTCGCAATCTGGGCGCCTTCGTTATTCTTCAGCCTTGTGCATATTCCAGGAATGTCTTCTTTTTCTGTTCTTGGAATATTAGTTCTGATTGTTGCGGGCACCATGGTTGGAGTTATGTTTTCTATGGCGGCCTATAGAGGAAACTCAATTGCTAACAGTGCAATAATTCATGCAGTCTGGAATTTTATATTGATTGCATATGTTTTTGATATTTATCCAGAGACAGGAAAATCTGTAAAATCAATCTTCTCAATTTGTTTGTCATCAAATAACATCTTTATAACTGGCGGAGAATTTGGAATAGAGGCTTCAATTTTTGCAATCCTTGCTTATGTTGTGGTAAGTCTGATTTTGATGCCTAAAAAGAAAGAGCTTTAATTTAAGCGTCCAGCTGGAAGAGGGCTCCTGCCATTGGTTTTGCGCCAGCGAGGAGGAAGGACTGCTGTGCCACCGTCTGCTGAATCTGCTTTTGATACTGTTCAATGAGGGCCTGAGCCTGGTCGTCGCTGATGTCAGAAATTGATTCTTTCGGCTGATTTTTGATAGCAGCCATACGGTCTATAAGTGAGTTTAAGATTCTGATTTTGCTGATTGAAACACCCTGCTGTCCGTTGCCTGCCGCAACGCCGGAAACGTGGTCAAAGTGTGAGTAGAGAAGGGCAGAAGGACTTACAGGCACATAAAGCTTTCCTGCGGCACCACCAATTGCGCCGCTGTAAGAATAAGCGTTACTGAAATTTCCGATTGCACTTGTCATGATAATCTCCAGTCTTTTCCACTTTTAGGTTTCTACCTAAATTTTCGGAGACTGGAGAAAAAAGATTAGTTATTTTGAATTTTTGTTATTTTAAATTTTTGATGATTTTATCAACTGCGGTAAAGCGGTTTGTGAGCCACTTCTTAAGATATTCTGCTGAAGCGGCCTGAGACTTTGCTGCAGCTGCCTTACTTTCGTCGTAGAGTTCTCTTTCTGCACCAGGATGGCTTACTGGTCCTCCCCAAATCTTGAGGTTTGCATCAAAAACAGGCTGACGTTTCTTAGAGGAATTATCATCAATATATTTCTGAAGCTCAGTGAGAATCTTCTTAGCAGGGATTCCTGCCCATCTGTCTTTTACAATATTCTGGAACCAGGCTTCTTTGATAAAGATAACCATCCATGGATTGCCATGAATCTTTGGATGATCGCAGTTTACATCTGTCTGGCAGGCACCGGCAAACATATCATTTATTCCTGTGAACTGATCGAATGATGAGTCGAAAGCACAGAAGCGTTTGTTACCCATAGCAGAGTCAAAGTCCCATGGAGCATTAAAATAAAGCATGCGGTCTTTGCCTTCACCAAAATCAATATTCATAAAGAAGCTTGTAAGATAAAGGTCCGGGTCACAAATAAGTTCATTGAAAATATAAGTGTCTGCAAGAGATTCAACATTGATTACCTTAGAAATACAGTTGCGGCATTTTTCATCATCAGTTTTTCCGGCAGGAGTAAATTTCTGCAGATTGTAATTTGAATCAAACTGATAATACTGTCTGTTGTATACCGCTTCATAACAGATTTTCCAGAGATTGTTCATGTATTCTGCAATGAAGTTATTCTGGGCCCAGTCGTAAACATCGCTTTTGATTGTATAACCAGACTGAATTTCTTCTACTTTATTTCCATAATAATCTTTAACAGGGCCAAGATAGTTTATGTTGAACTGCTCCATTGGCTTTTCAGCGTATGAATAAGAGTCGAATTCAATCAGATAACCGATGTTAGTGTTTTTTGAATCTTTTTCTGGTTCTGTGAGTCCAAGTCTTTTTGCTTCCTGCTGTTCTGCAAGAAGATATACGCCGAAATAGGTTCCGTTTACTTCGAGTTCAACAAGCTGGCAGTCACTTACATAGCCCGGGAACATTTTGCGGTACATCAAAAAACCAACTGCGTCGCGTAAAAGAGATGCATCTTTAAATGCGGCAAGTAAAACCCAGTTCTTGTATTTTTCACCGTTGTGAAGTCCGGCAATATTCTGCTTTTTATCAAACTTGATTCTGAGTGATTTTTTCGGATAATCGGTTGTCCAGTTTCCTCTTACTTTAACCTGGGCATCTCCAATCATGCTGCCGTCCAGAGAAATTGTACATTTTTCGTAATATGGATCTGGAGTTTTGGCATTACTCATGTCGCCCCAGCTCTGCTGTGATTCCTTTACGTGTTTTGCAACCGGCTTTGTTACAAAGTCATTGCTACCTTTGTTGTCTGTTGAAACAATTTTGATTACAGGGAATCTTTGTGCTGAAGAAGGAGCTTTTACCTTAAAGTTTGCGGCAAATAAGGTCGAAGCCATTAAACTTACAAATAAAGCTGTAAAAAGTTTTAAATGCTTTTTCATCATAATATCTCCTTTTTGATGTATAAATTTAATTATAAAGGGATATTATGATATGTCAAACTTTTTGAGTCAGGCCTACGCCCAGATAGCCCAGAGAAGGGCAGCTGCTGCGGCAGTTGTAAGAATTGTAAATGGGGCTGAGATTTTTAAGAAGCCCGGGAAGGTAATAGGGTGTCCTTCCTTCTTGAGGATTCCCATTGCAACTACATTTGCCGATGCTCCGAATGGAGTGAGGTTTCCGCCGAGACAGGAACCAATCAAAAGTGCAAACATCAAAAGCTCTTTCTGGATTCCAAGGCCTGTAGCAAGTGAGCCCGCAACCGGCAGCATTACGATGATGTAAGGAACATTATCAACAAAGCCTGAAATCAAAATAGAGAAGGCAAGAATCAAAATAAAGCCTGCAAATTTGCTGCCTCCTGTTACGTGAGCAAGCCAGCCTGCAAAATCATCAAGCAATCCAGTTTCGCTGATGGCGCCGACAACTACAAAAATGCCGATAAGGAAGGCGATGGTTTCCCAGTCGAGTTCTTTTACTAGAGTCCAGATTTCGCCGGCTGATTTTTTCTGAGAAAGACGATACCAGAGAAGGCCGAGCAGTCCCAGTCCAAGAACAAAGCAGCCCGAGCTGTAACCAAGCTCCGGTGTAAGGAAAGAAATCACAGCCAGACCACCAATCATAATCAAAAGGAGCCAGAGGGGCAGATACGAAATTACAGGCTCTTTATCAACGCTGGCCTTTTCTTTTGCCTTGCTGAAAAAGCAATAAAAGAAAATACAGCCCACAATAAGACCAGCCTGAATAAAGAAGAAAATAGAAATCTTTCCCTGATGAACAAAAAAGTCATTGAAGGTGTAGTGAGCATAGCTTGCAAAAATCATGCTTGGAGGGTCGCCGACCAAAGTGGCAGTTCCTTCCAGGTCTGACAGAAGGGCAAGACCAATCATAAATGGAACCGGATTCAGCTTGAGCTTTTTAGAAAGGGCAAGGGCAATCGGCGCCATAACAAGAACAGTCGCAACGTTTTCTACGAAAATCGAAATGATGCCGGTCATTGCAAGAATCAGAATAACTGCGATTCCTGTGCTTGGAGAAATTGTTACAAGGGCGTCGGCAATGCGGGCCGGAACACGTGAATAAATAAAGAGGGCCGCAATAATCATAGAGCCCACATAAATCATAAGAATATTCCAGTTGATGAGCTCGAGGAAAATGTGATTAGCGAGTTCGCCTGCACCGTTGAGGGGCTCAAAAACATTCCCCGCGAGCGCGCCGCCCTGTGCCAAAAAGCCGAGCACAATTGTGATGAGCGCGGCAGCCGAGGTCATCCAGACCTTTTTTTCCTGAAAAATAATTACGAGAAGGTACATCACGAGAGCGATGCCCAAAACAATCCATTTGATATCCATAAAATCAGTTTAACGTATTTTTAGGGTTGCGTCATTATTTTTTCTTTTTATTCCTTTTTTTGGGTGGGTAGTTAATAGTCTTCCATTTCTTAAAATCTTTTCCATTTTGTTCCCAGTAACCCAATAAACATGAATCAATAAATCTCATAATTGTCCATTTGGGATGACTTTCATTTTTGTTTATCTTATTTAGTTTTTCATCAAATTTATCTTTATTGTCGAAATAAAAATTATACAGGGAGGTTACAGAATTCTTTGTGTAACCTCCTGCCCCTGTCAGTTTGGGAGCGTTTTTCATATGTGAAATCATTGATAAAGCACTTCGAACATAAGTATCGTAAGCAACTGTGTAACCTGTAGTTCCTAAAATTATTTTTGTGATAAGTCTACTTGAAACATCTTTTTCTATTCCTTTGACGTTTTTAAGAGTTTCCTTTAGTTTCTTATTAATTTCTGTATATAAATTATCCACGCCTGTAATAAAAGAATCATCTTTTTTTATTGTTGTAGTGTTTTTTGGAATAGTTAATTTGGTATTGGAGATCTCTTCGACTACTTCTCTAAGAACCCGCCAGGTGCAATTCATTAAGAATGAATTTCTTAGCATTCCCCAGTTGGCAAGATATATAAAGAGTTCTTTTGCTTTAGTATCATTATCCAAATTATTTGATTGAAATGCTGCGTAGCAATCATACCATGCCCATGCACGGTCAGTATCTTCTTTGTTAACTATTTCATTAGCACATTCAAGAAATTTATCGATTTCAAATTTCTTAAAAGTTTTTTTCTCTTTCTGTTCGCTCATTACCTGATTATAACATATTTAAGTAATTTAATTAAACTCAGTTGATGCACATTATTAAGTTCTAATTCCCGCAATCCTCTTAAACTCCTTCTCCAGCATCTGCATTGTGTTGTCGTAGTTTTCTATTATGATACGTTTTTGAACTGTAAAATCAAAACTTCTATTATTCAAATTATTATCTTTGCTCGTGATAAATAATTTAAATGATTCTTCGTGCTTTGAAATATTCAAAATCAAATTATAGTAAGCGGCAAGTTCTTTTATTTTCTTTGCAGCTTTCTCAAGCAGCTGGTCATGGGAATTTGCATTTTTGATTTTTTGCAGCATTCTGTTTCGGGCGTTATATGTAATATCATTAAGATTTTCTTTTTCCTTTTCTTTAAATCTGTCTTTAAGAGTTTTTCCTTTTATAAAAGCAGCATATTCTTTTGTAAGATTTATGAAATTGTTTTTCAGATATTCAAAATATGCTTCAATCAAATGAGTTTCAGAGTCCGGGAAAAAGAGATAGAGGTTCAAATCCGGAGCCAGAAATTCAATTCCGTTTTTTACCTGAATAAAGAAAAGTTTTTCCTTCCCCGGATGAAAAAGTTTTGTTGAGTAGAGTAATACAGAAAAAGCTCCTGTTGAGGAATAAAGTGCTCTTTTATCTTTTGTGATTTCTTTTAATGATGAAATCAGTTTTTGAGAGTTGTCTATGAAGTCAGATGGAAGATCTTTTTCGGAGGCAAGAATAAGATTGCCTTCAAGATTGCCGTCTGTGTCGTAGTTTTTTTCAAACAGTAATTTAAGCTTTGTTAAGGAAAGGCCTTCAGATGATGAGGCTGCTTTCAATAATTGCTCTTTGTTTTTTTCGTAATTTATTTTCCAGAAAACTGGACCTTTTATTGAAAATAAAGAAAAGGTGTTTACCATTGAAGCCCAGAGCTCCTGATTTTCCCTGGAATTAATGCGTTCAAGAATTTTCTGATTATTTTCAAGCTTTTGATCAATAGTCTCTGATTCTGTCAGCACTTTATATCCATTGATTTTATAAAGTTCTCTGCCATCTGCAATCTTCAGACTTTTTAAGGTGATTTTATTTTTACTGAGATACTTTTCAAAAATCATTAATTCCAGGGGACCTGGCTTTCCCGAAAGTGTAACCTGGCAATCCTGCAATGAGAGACATTTTTTTTGTGACATACAATATTCTATTCCGCCAAAACGTAAAAGTTCTTCTGAAGGAATTGTGATGTTAGTCATTGCTAAGACTCCTGTAAGGTAAGTTCGAATTTCTGTAAATCTTCATCAAGATTGCAGAGCTTTATTTTGAAGGTACAATGAGAACCAAACAAAGAATTTTTTGCAGAATATCTGACGGTAAAGGCAGAATTGTCCTTTTCTATTTCAGTATCAAAATATTTATATTTATTCAAAAGTTCTCTGATTCTTTTTTCTGCTTCTTGTTTTAAACAGTCTTCTACCCGGCAGACATTTGCCTTCAGTCCATAAAATTCATAATAGCTGGAAGCTGGCTTTTTATATTCTCTGATTCTTTTTATCTCTTCTGAATAGTGTTCTACAAACCAGGATATGAGATTTGAATTTCTGTGTTTAATAAAATATGGAATAAGGTTTAGTTGACTTCTTTTAAACTCAACAATTTCAAAGTTTGACTTAAAAGTTACAGAATCGATGTGTTCATAAAACTTTCCAAATACACTTTCAAATCTTGAATGCTTATCTTTTGCATGTTCTCTGTAAACCTGAGGAATATAATCATAAATTTTATTCATATAACTTTTGATGGTCTTAGCTTCCTTTATCTGAGCCTGATATTTTGCTGGCTCTGAAAAGATAAAATCAAAGCGTGAAGCGTAATAAGGGAATCTGGAAATTGAGATATAATTAAAAAAATAATAATCAAAAAGACATTCTCTGTGGGAAAGAATGGTCTCCAGATCTTTGATTTTATTGCGGAACTTTTCTACATCTTCAATATTCTCTTCCGGATTAAATAATACTCTTTTGAGTTGATTTTCGTTATATGGAATTACATTAAAAAAAGCCATTTCTTCTTCATTAAGATTTTCCCAGAAAATCTTATGCTGAGGAAAAAAGTTAGAAACAAAATCATAAATTAATGTATTACTCATAATTCACCTTTTTTCCAGTTACTGAGTGGTCCAGCCGGATTTAATTGATTTATAAATCATCTTTTCCATCTTTTCCTGAAGTTCTGTTTTGTCGCTGGAGCACCAGAGTGAGATTTTTATTTTCTCTTCACGGTTTGAAGAATAGTCTGTAAAATGCAGAATATACTTTGAGTAGAGTCCTGTTTTTTCTTTGTTTGTTTTCAAAAGGACATATTTTTTTACAAATTTGCGATTGCCGTTCACTTTGTAAAAAACTTTACGTTCAACAATTGTGCTGTCTGCAAGTTCTTGAGGTCTAAGATTTTTCTCTGCATTCGGGAAGGGACACAAATCCTGCAGCTGATGAAGCGCAATGTCTGATTCAACGCATTTTTTGTCTTCGCGTAAACGGACGATTGAAAGATTGTAGCTTGCGACGCCGGGAACTTTACCTTTAAGGTTCCAGCCTTTTTCTTCTGTGTATTCAACAATATAATTTTTGAAGCTGTCATTCTGGCAGTTGGTGTTTGCAAAATCTGTAGCGGTAACTTCAAATACAAATTCTGGCTTTATCATTTGAAAAGCGACACCCTGAGAATCTGTATAAATCAGATTTGAAGAAACCTTAAGCGCTGAAAGATTTGCTTCCAGAATTTTTCTCTGTTTGTCTGAAAGCCCGTTACTGCCGCTTGCGAAAACTCTGTAAATGCCCGAAGGTTCCATTACTGCAAAGAGCAGGTCCCGGACTCCTTTTTCATAACTAGTGTAACCGATTACGGCGGCGTCAATTGAATGAAGGGGTTTGATTTTCCATATGACAGGCTGCTCGGTGTGAACAACAAGACCTTCTGCTTTTTCTTTGATGACCCATTTTTTGTAGACACGCGCAATGTCACTTGAAGAAGCCCCCTTTTCCATTTGCACCGGGACATCTTTTCCAAAAATCTCTAACAGCTTTTCATAAGTCTTTTCGTAATGATCAGCCTGCCATTTTGAATCATCAATAAAAAGAATATCAAAGGGGGAGAGGGCAAGAGAGGAATGAAGTTCTTTGTTTGCGACCGCATGAATTACATCTGAAACCCGGCTGCGACTTTTATCTGCTTTTATAAAATTTAACTCTGCCGCAAAGCCTGCGCATTTTATGCCCGCCGCTTTAAGCTTTTTTGTAAAAACTTCCAGACAGGGAAAATCTTTTTCTTCTTTCCCACCGGTTGTAAATATTACAGAAGTGCTTCCGTTAAAATATACCGTACGCATTTCGCCGTCGATCTTGCGGGTAATGCAGATATTGCTTCCTTCGATTTCCGCAATTTTTGAAGGGTCTGTAAGAACAAATTTTCCTGAGAGTCTGTGTTTGTATTCAACTGCAGTTTCATCAAAAAGCTTTCTGCTGTTTTCGAGAAAGTTCTTTTCGGCATTCGCTGCAAGAGTGTCCTTTACCCTTTGTAAAAGATCCATTAATAATCCTCCAGGTCAATATCTGTAAGATGAATCAAAAGCCGGTAAGAAGTATTATCGTAAGCAATTTCGCCGCTCATAAAACCACGGTATTTTTTGCCGCCTTTCATCAGTACAATCGGATCTGAACCTCCGGCTCCACCGCCAATAAACATCATTTCTTTTTTCTCATGTAATTGCTTCGCGAGCTCAAACAAAAAAGAATAGGTAAGTCCGTTAGTATGAAAGAGCTGATAAGTATGAGTAAAAATGTAACGTCTCATAGCTTCGTAAACAGGAATAGTGACTCCGGTCCATCTGATTGGAAGAGTCTCATTCTGAATATTTGCTTCGGTAGTGTTAAAGGCTCTTTGTTCCCTCAGCCTTCCGTCAGAATAAAAAATCTCTTCCTGAAATCTCACATCTGAAATAAGTTCATTTTTTTCGTTTGCCCAGGTGTAATGCAGTTTTCCGGTAAAGCGGCCTTCTTCTTTCAAATCAATTTCCGGGTCGCCCTGTATAAGATTTTCAAAAAGCTGGTCGCCCTCGTGCTGAGACTTTTCTTCCAGTGCTGAAATGTTGGTCTTAAGAGTCGTCTTTACAATGCGATGCGATACGGCTGTACTTTTTTCTTCCTTTTCAATTTTTTGATAAAAGGGGGCAATCCCGACCATTGCATTTTTGCCCCTGCCATCGCCGATAGAAATCAGTTTCATTCTGCCTCCTCCCTTTTATCAGAACATATCAAAATCAATGTCATCCAGATCTGTAATATCAGATACAATAGGCTGGTCATCCGGCTGATAGTCGGTAGCTCTTTTTGCGAATTCACCGGGCCTTACTCCTTTTTCAGGTTTTATCCAGAAAATTCTTCCATTCCTTTGAAAAACTAAATCGCTGCCCTTATACAAAAATAATTTTTCGCCAATAAGCTTACTCAGAATAAGAGTGTCCCCACCATTCAGCGTATAAACTGCTTTTGCATTTGAAGGACCGAGCCCCCTTTTGTCTGCCGGTATTTCTTGTAGGCAATCATTATATTTCCAGTATTCGCTGTATTCAGAAAGGGCTTCTTCTTCCTTAGCATCTTTTCCTGAATAGATTTTTCCTTCTTCGTCCAGCCTGCAGATGCCTAAAGATTTTTTCGGGAATAAGGTCATATCTGATTCATCATACATAATGCGGCTGCATTCTTTATCTTCCTTATCAATGGCAATAACTTTGCGGTCCCCGTAAATTGATTTTCTTTTTAGCGGGACAAGTTCTGCCGTATATGCTTCACACGACCATTCAAGTTTTACAGTAACACGATTTTTTTCGTTCATTTTTTCCTCCCGGACAACTGCGCGAACCACCACATCAGTTATGCTAAAACCGTAACAAATCCCGTTTTATTTAAACTTTCCTTATGTAAGTAAAAAGATTGTTTATCATTCAAAACCCATAAAACTTTTGTTGTTAGCCTGTGATGAATTTCTGGTTCTGCGGCACAGCCGTCTGTAAAAATAATCAGCCCGTCATAATCCCGCTGATGTTTTATTGCGTAATCAAAAAGAGCTTGAAAAGAAGTTCCTCCACGCCCCAGAACTTTTATCTGCAGACATTTTTTGAAGGGGAGAGGTTTTGGAGTTTTTAGTTCTGTATCAAACTGAAATATCTCAACATTTTTTATCCCTCTGTCAAAAACGTTACTTACTGCGTGATAAAATTTAAGAATCTGTTCATCATCGATAGAACCGCTTACATCAATGCCTGCAAGAATCTTACCCGGCTCTGGCCGGCGTTTTTTGCCCATCTGAGAATAACCAAATCTGCGGCTTGGGCGCATTCTTGTAAGAGAGTAGCAGGAGTTATTAATCGCCTTAAAATACTCAAGAAGTTTTATGCAGGAAGGAATTCTTGCTCTTTTAGCATTTAACAAAGAAAGCAGGCTTTCAACATTATCCGGGAGGCTTCCCCATAAGGTCTTATTTTCCTTCATGAAATTGTCTATAGCTTTTGAAGCTTCCTTGTCGTCACAGGACCATAATTCTGAGCCTTTTTTTGCAGTATTACTGACGGTGTCAGAAAGGGGGGGCTTTGGTTCGTCTGTGCCGGCTTGTGTTTTTTTTGTGTTATCTGTATCAGACTCTGCATCAGGTGCCGCGTCCTGCTCCTGTGCAGTTTTTGAATCTTCCTGGCTGGAAAAACTTGATGCTCTTGTATTGAACATGTCCGAAGCGTACGAGTCGATTTCAGTAAAGGCTTCTGTGTCTGATTCATTTATATCTGAAAAAGGGAGACTTTCAGCGTTTTCATCTTCCTCCGCTGGGTCATTCTTTTCTTTTCGCAGCTGCTTGTAGTAATATTCAATATCCATATCTTTTTGAAAGCCATGTGCAGCAACCCCCTGCTGTGTAATGGTCATCGTACTTGCTTCGTACCAGAGTTCAATATCAAAATCCTTGTCATTTTCCGGGTGGCGGAATGGATGATGCAGAATGATTCTTGTAAGTTCGAGAATCAAATCCTTACGAATGTTATCTCTGTTTTTCTGAGCGATAATCTTTGGATTGTATTCAATCAGATTTTTGCCAACTCTGAAAGGAATCTGAAGCAGAGGATTAGCATTCAGCTTCTGCATACAAAAGAGTCTGAAGAAAAGCGGATTGCTGTAAAACCATGGCATTGTGAGTTCTTCAAAAATTTTCTGAAAATCAGATTCTGACATTTATGCGTTATCCTCCTCTCAGGCGCTGACATCATAATTGCTTACAAACTGCGAAATTGTTTCAGATATTTCCGGGCATTTAGTCTGAAGAAAAACTTTTGCATTCTCATAATTTGAATCTGTATAAAGCGATGTAAAATAAGCAAGAGTTTCAAATTTTCTGTTTTCATTGAGCCAGGCTGTGAATGCACAAAGATTCTTTGAATAGGTTTTTGATGTTTTTGCCGGAATAGAATCTGAACTGTTCAGAATATCAAAAATTGAATCAATCATTTCTGAATATTCAAAAATCTGATATGGAGACAGCTTAATGAAAACCTCTTCACCCTTTTCAAGAATATCAAGTGCAGAAACTTTGTTTTTCTCACGGGTGGATTCTGTCGTAATAAAATCTACAGCCGTAAGCTCTCCAACCACACCAGTTAGAATTTTATTATGAACCGGTTTGAGCTCTGGGATAGATTTAAGAATATCATTAACCTTTTCCCAGGCACGACGGTCCGGAGTTTTAGTCAGATTTGAATCTTCTTCATCAACTCTGTAACAGTCGAGACGGTTCGGCTTTAATTTGATGTAATGAAGGATTCTTGAATCAAAGCCTTTTTTCGTTGCCCACTTGAGCCATTCGTCTGAAGAGGGCTTAAACGTATAAATGTTAAAGCGCGAAACCAGAGCCGGGTCCAGGTCTGTCAACTGATATTCATCTCCGGCGTTCACAGCAGAAACAATTCGGCTTCCTTGGGGAAGGGGACGGCCTGCGAGTTTTTTATTTAAAGCCAGATCCATAATTGTCTGTAGAATTTCCGGGCGGGCACGGTTCAATTCATCGAGAAAAAGTACAATAGGTTTTCCGTCAATCGGAAACCAGTAGGGCGGCCTAAAAGTAGTAAGGCCGGTTGCTTCATCAAAATGAGGAAGACCAATTAAATCACCCGGGTCGCTCATCTGTCCCAGAAAGAGGGTAACAACCTTCAGCTTCTTTTTTGTGAAATAGTCTGTGATAATCTGCGACTTACCAATACCATGGTTTCCGGCCAGCATGATGTTCTGCTCCGGCGGAGTTACCTTGAGTACTTCGAGAAGTTCTTCTGTATTAATTGTATTCTGCATGTTCTGCATACTCCTTTATTTGTCGTTTACAGATTTAAGCCAGCCTTGAACAAAAGGCAGATTCTTCTGAATATATTCACGGGTCTTTTCATCAGCAGTCTTGTCATCAGCAAGCGAGATAAATGTTTTCATCCATTTTTTGCCTTTTTCAAAATCTTCTTTTACCGGAGGCTTACAGGGTAACTCTGCATCATCGGGGAAATTATAAACAGAGCAGCGGAACCAGGTATGCAAGCTAAGCATAAAGAGTGCGACCGGATCCTTTTCTTCAGCCGCTCTTTCCAGATAGAAATCGGAGGTATCAAAATTCTGTTCAATGAAAATTTCCAAATCCTTAATCTTTGAATCTTTACAGAGACCTTCATTGTAGAGAACTCCCAGAACAATACTTGCACGGGAAACTCCCTGACCAGAAAGATTTTTAAGAAGTTCTATATTTGTCTGAACTTCATCCGCATCAGTGCTGAGTTCTGTCTGGATTCCGATAAAATCAGCCAGACATTTCTGGTCGCCGTCATCAGCTCTTTTCTTAAGCTCTTTAAGACACCTTTTGTCTTCATCATACCAGCCGAAAAGAATGTTTACGGAATTGATTGTCATAAATACCCCCTGTGTAAAAAAGTAAGATAGAAAAATTGATAATATTAATATAGTTAACAGGGCTCTCCAAAATGCAAAAAAAATTTAATTTTTTTGCTATTTTTTTTATCTTTTTTTCGTAAATTCTAAACTTGAGTTAACTATATTATTCTGCGGAGGTTTTTATGAAAGATAAGGTTTTAAGTCAGGAAGAAATAGACGAGTTGCTGGTTGCAATTACAGAAATTCCTCCTATACGAACAGAAAATGATGGAGAAAAGAAAATAAAAATATGCGATTTTCTTCGTCCAGAAATACTAAGTAAAGAACAGCTTTATCGAATGAAAATAATAATGGAAGTGTATGCTGCCCGGCTCACAGACTTTTTTCAGCATGAATACGACCTTGATGCGGCTGTTCAGTTTGACGATATTAATCAGCTTACCCGGCAGGAATTTATTTATTCAATTCCAAATCCAACTTTAACAATGTGCTCAAAATGGCTTGGCGGTTTTGTAATTCTTAATATAAATCCCCAGACATTTTCAGATGTTTTTCTGGATAAGACTGATAAGACTTCGATAAATAAAAATCGTACATTAAAAAAAATTGAGAAGAAGATTTTCAGCGCTTTTTTTGCTCAACCTTTTTTTGAAGAACTATTAAAGGTTTTTCGAAGCAAGAGTGATGTTGAAATTAGCCCCTTTATTGAGGAGCGTTTTGAAGAAGAAAGAAAATTTTTATCCTATACTGAAAACCCAAATGAGATGGGAGTTCTTGTACCGTTTAAAATCAAATCTTGTAAAAGTAAAAATGATTCTTATACGATTGACTTATTTTTTAATTCAACAGTACTAGAGCAATTGTGCAAAAACAAAATTATCAGTGATGATGATAATGCTGCTGGCATTCCGCTTGAAAGACCTCTCGGAAATTTTGTTGCAGAAATAGGACGCTGTCATATTTCAGATGATGCTGTTCTTAAAGAAAATCAGGTTCTGGAGCTGGAGTCTGATAAGTTCAATCGACTTGGGATTTTTATTAACGGCAAAAAGAGTTTTAATAGTGACGCTGTTTATATAGATGATATGCGCGGAATATGGATTGAAAAAAGAGCATCAACGCCAAGCTTTTCTGACTTAGATAACTTTTACAATGTTCGCGTAGTGTGGGGCTCCGTAAATGTTACGCAGGAAGAAATCAATGGTTTCGGCGAAGGGGCAATTATAGAACTTTCAGAAAACTGGATGTCCCCGGTTTACATTTACCGCCGCGGCCTTTCCGATGGAAAAGAAAAATTAGGTGCGCTTGGAAAGGTTTATATGCTTTACGGAAGATTCGCAGTAAAGATTACACAGGTGATGTAAAACCTCAATATCTTTAAGAGTAGGAGACGTTATGGAAGAAGAAACAGATTTAGAAGATTCATTTGAATATGCAAAGGGAGTTGCCCGTAAGCGCTTTAATGATGTAAATGCAAAATCTCTTGAGATGATAGAAGCATACATAACAGAAGGGTATAAGAAAACTCTTGTAAATCTTTTTGTGTATATGGGGGAAGAGCGGGCTCAGAAAACTCTGGAAAAAGTTCCGGAGCCACTTCATAGTGAAATAGAAAACGAGCTAAGGTCAAATACAAAAAAACGAACCTCACCAGAAATCCTTGTAGATGCTGCTTATGTTTACAAGAAAGCCGGCTGGTATGGGAGAACAATGACAGATGAAGTTATTGAAAATCTTTCGGGACTGGAAATCTCTGCCCTCAATTATTATCAGGATGATTTTTTTGAGGCAAATCCGATTCTTCAAATGAATATTGAAAATTTTGCAATTTCTTTTAATGAGCTGGGCTGTCTTGATGACCGTGCTATCCAGAAGGTCTTGAGGGAAGTGGATATGGATGTTTTAGCAATATCTCTAAAAAAATCAGATGAAAAAGTTATGCAGAAAATATATAGAAATATGTCTGCGAGAGCTGCTGCTCTGCTCAAAGAAAATATGGAATTTATGGGGCCTGTCAATCAAATAAATATTGAAGAAGCTCAATGTAAAATCATAAAAGCTGCAATGAAACTTGAAAGAGAAGGAGAAATTGTAATCGTCAAAGATTATTAAAGGAGAGTATAAATGACAGAATATTTTTACAGAAAAATCGGCAGCCCGGATTTTGAATATTCAGCTCAGCCAAAAGTAATTCTTCCGGTATGGCTTCCAAATAAATTCCGAGCTCCTCTCTATTACAACAGTGCGAAAGGGGATCTGGAGTATTATGATGGAAACTATAATGCCTTTGTTGCAGAAAATCCAAAGCTTCTTCCTGTTGAGGTTGTTAATACTCCTTTTTGTCCAAAACTACCGTTGGTTAGTTATGACCCGCTGCAACAATATGAAAACAATTCTGATTTATGTATTGAAGATTTTGATTTGAAGCAAATGAAAGCTTATCTGAATCATAGGTTTGCCAAGAAGCGTTATGAGTTTGACAGGGCAAATCTGAAGGATGAAAATAAACTGAGTAAAAGAGTTTTTGGACTTTATCTGGAAACTAATATTGAAGACCTTACTTTTAGAATCCATGTACAGACTCTTCATGGAATAGAATTACAATATGATTATTATCTTTTGTTTGATTTACGAAAGGGTAAGGTGCTTTCTTCCAGTTATGATAATCTGATTCGTGAAAAATGGAAGTATTCTAAAGAAAGCTATCATTTCTTCAATATGTATCTTAAAGGTTTTCAAGAACGCTATATACCGCAGAATCTTACTGATCATATTTTTTATTCATTTCTAAAGATAGTTTCTTCTTTTACAAATATCAGTTATGAAAGGCTATGCCAACGTTATCGTAACAGTACCAATAAACGTTGTCTCTTTGAAATGTACAGACTTACTATGCTGCCTTATGAACCGGGCCTTTGGACTGTTCTGAATAACCCTAATCTTAAAGCAAGAATAAAATCATTTAATTACGAAAGAAGTGATTCGTCTATTTTCAAAAAAGTCTGCAGCCATTTAGAAATCAGAAATACAAGGACACTACGACGTTCTTTTGCCAGCCAACCGAATGTAATTGTAGTGTTTGTGAATTTAAAGGACTGCGGCTTTACAGATATCAATCTTTATAACCGAGTGATTGAAGATGAATATTTTTACAATGTCTTTCAGTCAATTGATGAGTCTATCACTTTTTTTACCCGTTATAGCATTGAAAGGCGGGGAGAGAAAGCAACGTTAAATACACTCTTCAAAGGCGCCGATGATATGAACTTTGTAGATGCTTTGGATATGTTTTACCGCTATTTCTATAAAATCCCGGAAACTCTTAAGCATGATATTCTTTATGATGGCTTTACTATAGAAAATCATGATGCACTGGCAGAAATATCTTACCAGTGCCAGCATAAAAATAAAGTATTCAAATATTCTCTGGCACAACAGACTCTCTGCGACAGCATCAGTGGTTATGATTTTATTCTTCCTAAAGACAGTTACCAGCTTTGCGAAATAGGATGCAGCCTTCATAACTGTGTAGCTTCTTATGATGAAAGTATCTTGAAAAAGCAATGTACAATTGTTTGCGCAAAAAAAGAAGGAAAATATAAAATCTGTATAGAACTATGGGGTAAGAATGTAATTCAGGAACTGGGTGATAAAAACAAAATGCCATCCGAAGAGGAAATGAAAGTCCTCGACGAATGGCATTTAAGACATAATTTAATTCCTAGTTAGAAAAAGAAAGGTTCAACAATTTTACCTTTTTTGCGGTTTACTGTTGCCATGCCGTCGATTCCGCCGTTTTCCCAGTATGTTCCGCCCTTTCTTGAAGCTCCGCATTCTCCGAGTACTACAGGAATACCTTTTGAAGAGAACTTTTCGTTCAAACGACTGAAGCTTGTAATGATTTCGTTCTTTGTCTGATAAAAAATTAATCGTTAATATACTGCCGCAGTTCCTGCGAATGTCGTGGCTGGCAAAGACGATCCTGAGCAGCCTCTTCACTTAATTCTTCATCAACATCTTCCGGATCAGCATAAATAATAATTTCTCCATTGTCTTCCAGGTCATGAATGATTTTAATTATCTTTTCCTTTGCATTATCAATATCTTTCTGTGGGATAGTTCCCATCAATTCTATTTCATTCTTAAGCTTGTCGGCGATTCTTTTTGACATGTTTTTGAAAAGCTTATCCTGGACTTCTGGACTTGCACTCTTCATGGCCATTTTAAAATCTTCCTCATCAACTTCTTGCAGTACTTTTTGTACATCACGGTTGTCCAGGTTAAGGATGGTATCAAAGGTGTAAATGCAATTTTCAATGTGAAGTGCAATAATAGGGTCTTGATTAACAACCTCTTGAGAAGATTTTGAAAGCTCTTCTTTTTGCTGGTAGTTTAATCCTTCTTTAAGTGTGTCGCACAAGGTGTCTGCCCAATAATCAGCTTGTTTCAAAATCGTTTTAGCACTTTCAATGATTTCGGGGTCTGTTATTTTTATATCTGAATTTTTCTTGTAAGACTCACGTACATGCGCTTGTACCGGCTCTGGAAGTTTGCAAAGTGTTTCTTCTGCCTTCTGTGCATCCATATAAATAAGCAGCTTTGCAAGAGTGTCTATATATCCTCCAGAAATATAATCTGCAAGAATTGAAACTACCTTTTCATGAGTAGCCTTAATGTTTTTCATAATTTCTTCTGTCATAAAATCCTCCATTTGATAAAAAAATAAAATCGAAAGTTAATCTACAACCCATCCTGCTGCAATCAAATCTTCAATGTCACTGAATGTTGCGATAACTTCTTTTGTCGGGGCAGGCATAAAACTTGAGTCATCTACGCCACGAATCTCTATGCTTCCTTTTCCGGTAGAAAAATAAAATCCGTATTCGCCCTTAAGGCTCTTAAGCATACAGCCGTCTCCGGCAATTTCACGGGTTTTCTTAATAAGACTTTCGCTCCATGTATTCATCATGTTCGCACCTCCGTGCAAATAATATAGGCGTTTTTTCTCCAAAGTTTTCTTTTTTTTATAAAAAAAATTATATTTTTTTATAAATTCTTCTCACGCCTTCATACATTCCGTAGCTGCAGACGGCACTCAGCATTTTGTCTGTGATGTTTTCTATAAAGCCTGCGAGGTAAGTTGAGTAAAAAAGATTTCGGGTAACAATAAAAATGCCCTGTACAGTGCATTCTGCATTCTGTCGGTTTACGCGGGCTCCAAATAAAAGGTCTGCAATAATGTTTCCTAAAATGGCATTGCTCAAAGCGCTGAAAACTCCGGCCCATAAAAAGGCGTCAATTTCATAACTGGATTCCCGCTCAAATAAAGGACGCCGGCGGTTCTTTTTATCAGCATGAAGGAATACAAGCCAGGCAAGCAGTGAGGTGATAATGTGACAGCTCATAAAAGGAAGCATTGTATAATCAAAAAAATAAAGAATGCCGTTGGAAAGTACAGCACATAAAAGTCCCGGAACCAGACCACACAAGGCTGTAACGCCAATTGTAAGAATGGAATCCAGATAAAGCGGAAAAGTGATTTTTGTTGCAAGCACCGACCCCAGGCAGTTTACAAGAACCGCAACGGCAAGCGTAGAGATGACAAAGAGGATGTTTTTGAGAGAATAATCCTTCTTTTCAAAAATCATATAATTACTCCAAGCAGCTTTGCCGCATCAACAAGTTCAAGCCGGTCGCGCAGGTTCATTTTCTGATAGATAATTGATTTCTGATTTTGAATGGTTTTTGTTGATTTATTCAGAATTGCTGCAGCTTCTTCAACATCTTTTTTCTGAGCAAGAATTTCAAATAGTTCCTGCTCTTTTTTAGTAAGGGTCTGATAGTTCTTAAAGAGAATGTCTGAAGATTGTTTATCAATGGATGGTGTATCTTCATAAAATCCGCCGGATTCAGAAGAGCTTTTGTTCATCATTTCAAACATTATGTTCTGTGCAGCCTTACAGTAAAAAAGGTTTCCTTCGTTTACAGAAAGAATCGCTTTTTCTACTTCGGAAACATCAAGATCTTTTGTAATAAAGCCCTGAATGTTTTTCTGCAGTGACTGCTTAATGTGCATAGGGTCGTTATACATTGTGTATATGATGATTTTTAGTTCCGGCTTTAGCGTTCTGATCTTATCTACAACATCCAGACCATCTTCATCGGTCAGATTCAAATCAACAACGGCAATGCTAATGTCCGGATTTGATTTAAGATACATAACCGCCCGTTCAGAATCTCCTGCCAGATAAAATTTGAATACATCATTTTTATGTTCAAGAAGATAACTAAGACTTTCTCGTAAGCCAGCATGGTCATCAATGAATAGTATCTTTAATTGTGATGGCAATTGTTGTACCTCCCTTGTTTACAAACTCTACAGTGCCGCCAAGATTTTTTACGCGTTCTTTTATGTTATTAACGCCGTAATGTTTCTGTTTATCTGTACGATTTAATTCATCAACATCTTCCAGTGAAAAACCAACTCCGTTATCGCTGATGGTGATTTTAAAATCATCTGCTACATCAGTAAATTTAACATTTACTTCTGTGGCATTTGCATGACGAGCAATATTGCTCAGCGATTCCTGTAAAATGCGGATTATTTCTATCTGTACATTTTGGGGCAGGGTAGAAATATGTGATGAAGCAATTAAGAGCTTTGCAGAGATTTTATGATTGGTTTCAAAGGTCTGCAGCATCTGTCTGACAATGGTTTCAAAATCATCAGATAAATCAAGATGAAGGGCACCAATAAGATAGCGTACTTCATTCAAAGCCTGATTTGCATAAAAGTCAGTTTTTTCCTTATCATCTGCCTGAAGATAAAATTTAAGTGCCGCAAGATCCTGGGCAACTCCGTCGTGCAGGTTGCGGCTGATTTTCTGCTGTTCATCATTCCGCAGCTGCATGTTTTTTATCTGATTTCTCTGTTTAATTGTTTTGAAGATGATACACAGTATGGAAATCAAAAGCAGCAGCGAAGAGCAGTACATAAGACTGTCGTAGCCGAAAGAAAGCTTGATTTCTTTTTGTGAAATAGCATCCTGAAAATCCATAATAAGGGAAGCAAGCTGCTCTGTATCCTGATTTTTCAAATGTGATATGATTTCATTAAGCTGGTCTTCGAGAGAGTAATCGAAATAAGTGAAAGGAAAAAACTTTTCTTTCAGGGCCTCGCATTCCTGTTCAATATTTTTGCCATCTCCCCCTCCTATTTTGTTGTTGAGTAATAGAAGTTGAAAGGTTTCCCGTTCATAATCAGCAAAAAGCTTTCCAGCCTGACTTTTGTAATAAATGGAAATAGAAAGGGTAACAAGCCCAAAGCAAATGAGAATAATCTGAATGGAAAATATTTTTTTGATAATAGACTTATACGACTTCATTAATATCTACCGTATATAATCATATCACATAGATTTATAAATGCATGGGAAAAAATCCCAAAAAGGAAAGAAAAGTCGGGAAATAATCCCTGAAAATTAGGATAAATTCCCTAGCATTAGCGTCGAGGGGAAAATACAATTTACTAAACTAAATTCTATAGGAGAATAACAATGAAAAGAATTATAACAATTGTCTCTGTTGTTTTGATTTCACTTGTATCTATGACTTCGCTTTTTGCTGCAGGAGTAAAGCGTGTTGACTGGAATGGAAAAATTGATGGAGAACCAGAAATTCCAGCATGGCTTACTCAAATTAGACATGGAAATGCAACAGCTTATTGTCAGGAATATGGACTTAATTCAAAAATAAATCGTGAATGGCTTATTCCTGTTGGAGTAGAATCATATGTTGGTTGGGAAGATGGACTCGTTGCCGCAAGAGCTCAGGCTTTTATGGCTCTTGGTCAGTCAATCTCAACTACAATTAATAGTGCCATCGGATCAGATTTGAATAATGGTGCAAAGAATAATATTCAGAGTATTGCACTTTCAAGTATTAATCAGGTTAGTGGTGTTACTTTTGAAGGCTATCACTGGTATGAAGTAGAAAAAGAAGTTGTTACTGGACGTAATAAAAAAGGAAAGCCTGTTAAAAGTAAACAACATGTATGGTATGTATATGCCTTTTATTCAATTGATAGAGCTACATATGATACACAGCTTAAAGTAGCGCTTCAGAAAATTGTTAAAGAAGGTGGTTTTACAAAAGAGGAAGCTACTTTGATTGCAGCAAGAGGTCTTGAAGCAATGAATGATGAATATCGTCGTTCTGCAGACTTCCAGCGGAAGGTTCAGGAAGAACAGTTTGCTGTAAGAATGGCTTGGGAAAGACAGCAGCAGGGAATACAGCAACAGTATGTTGATCAGCAGATAGACAGCCTTAACCGTACACAGACAATGGCAGAATCAAATCAGAGAAATCAGAACGACCTTACTAACAGAAATACAACAAACCTGATCAATCAGCAGACAATGCATCAGTCAAATCAGAATCAGATTGATAACCGTAATATTGATACAAATCAGCAGCAGGTTCAGGCAAGTACACAGCAGCTCGAAAGTCGTGACAGATCAAATACTGCTATGGCACAGGCAAACGCACAGTCTAACGCTACACAGGCAGTAGCTGCTTCTGGATCTGCGGCAGGTGTTGCAGGACAGATTGGAAGTAATCCCGGACTTGGCGGAGATCGTGATTCAAGTACAATGAATGATCCTCTTGATATGCTTATGTCTATGTAGACCTTAGAAGAGTTTATGAAAAGAAATAGATTGATAATTGCTGCCTTTGTATTTTTTTCAATAGCAGGGCTTGGATTTGCAAAAGAAGTTGAAAGACCTGATTGGGTGGATAATTGGCGTACCATTTATCCTGATACAACTTATGTAGCTCAATTGGGTAAGTCAACCGGTAAAAATAATGCAAACGAAGCAAAAACTGTTGCCGCAAATACTGTAGCACAATATATCAAGACTAATGTTCAGTCAGAGCTTAATTCTACACTTAAAACTCATGCCGGTTCCAATAAAAAGGGCCGGCTGGAGATAAGTACCGAGCGTGATAACAGTCAGACTATCACTCTTTCGGTAGATACAGCTCTGACTTCTCTCGAGTTTACCGATCCGTGGTATAACAAGAAGGAAAAGACCTGGTATTGTGTAGCCTATGTTGAACGAGAAAAAATCTGGGAACAGTACAGACCCTATCTGCAGAATGCACGCGACAAGCTTTTTTCCTTTTATGATATTGCAGATAACAATGAAGAACCTCTTTATAAAATGCTTATTTACATGCAGTCTACAGAATATGAAGAGGAATTTTTCTCTGCTTATTCCTTTGCAAGAATTCTTTCAACAACATTTACTGATACAAACTATCGAAGTGATTTAGCAACAGTTTCTTCAGTCAGTGCCAAAGTAATGGAAGAAAAAAATAAATGTACTTTTTCAATCAATATTAAAGGTGATGAAAAAAACATTGTTTATCAGTGTGTGAAAGATGAACTTAGCGGAGCAGGCTACGTTGTTCGCAATGCAGGAGAAGAAGCTCTTTATTCTGTAAACGTTAATTTGCATCTTGATGACACCCCAATGAATTCTTTGCATGTAATAAAAGCTTCGGTCGAACTTACGGTCAAAGGTAAAACTACTTCTTTATTCTCTTACGCAAAACAGACTGCTAATGTGAGCGGTATTAATGAAGAAATCGTAAAACAAAAAGCTGCAAATGCTGTTTCACAAGAGCTTCATCAATCTTTTATGAAAGAGTTCAATGAAAAATTAAATACTGGTGCGCTTGAAAATATATCCTTATAGTTTGGAGAAGTAATCTTATGGGAAAGCAACTTTCAGAAAAAGAAATAAACTCATTAATTGAAAATTCGTGGAAAGAATTGCAGGAAAAAATCATTAATGATGCTGTTACAATAAATAAAGAAGCCTCTTTACAATTGCAGTTTGCAGTAGTTTTACAAACAAAAATCAATTCGATAAAAGATAAACAGATTATAAAAGTTCTATTAGAAGAAACGATATTCATTCAAAATAATAAACCACAGGAAGCTGATGTTGTTATTGAAACAACAATAAATAATGAGCCTTATCGTATTGCAATAGAAATGAAGTGTTATCGAAAATTAAGTGCTTCAGGAAAAAGAAGAGCAGCTATTCCTGTTTTCATACGTCATGTTTATGAAGATCTTGAAGTTTTGGAAGATTATAAAAAGGAACATTCTGACATAAAAGCAACTTATTTTCTTGCAATGACAGATTTCGAGTATCTGGTAAATCCTGATAAAAGAAAAGCCGCCTATAAACAATTTTATAATATGTCGAGTAATTATGTGCTGAAGGCACAGAAGATTGATGATGGAAAAAAATCTGTCATAAAATTAGAAAATGATTATGAATTTAATTGGATTCATGAAGACAATGGAAAATATTATTTCTTAATGATACGGAAGTAATTATTTTTTTATAAATTTTAAGGAGAAATAGTAGATGAAGAAACAATCTGTATTAAGAATTGTAATGAGCATCTTCTTTCTAGTTGCTTGTTTTAACAATGTGTTTGGAGCACCAAAGAAAAAGAAGTTTGATGAAAAGGCATTACGGGAAAAGGTAAAATTTGTAAACATTGAAGAGCAGTTATGTGAGTTGCAAGGAAGCAGTGGAACACGTAGTTATATAATTGGTAATCTTAAATTTTTGTCTGGATTAGAAGAGGAAGATATAGTTGCAATAATAGGATGGGCACAAAAAAACAAAGGGTATATATTTCCAGCTGAACGAGAAATAACTCCTATGGTTTCTTATTCTGATGGTGGATATACAAAGTTTAATTGGAAAGGCCTGATTACCGTAAATGCTATAAGCGAATTTTTTGAAATGAAGCCATATTACAAAGTGAATGGAAAAAAGATTTCTTGCTCAGATGATTATGCAAGCAAAACAGATTATACCGGTAATGGTTGGGTTGGAGACTTAGGGGCTGGACGCGCAAGTCCAGCAATTAATTCTCTTAGGCTCGCAACAATCCAAGAAATACTATTAATTAATTCATTGGGGTATACAGAATCTGTTTATCTTGTATGTGATTTGGATACTCCATATTGTATAAAATATATGTGGTAATTATAGGACGAGGTAAATATGAAAAAAACAATAATAGCATCATTAATTATATTACTTCTTTTAACAAATTTGTATTCTGCTCAGACAAAAAATATAGAAACAAAAAAAATAGTTGTAGATACTCCTGTATTACTAAACATTGAAAATGAAAATAATTGGATTGCAAGTTTTGTACAAGGTCAAATGACAACAGACTTTCAGAATTATTCTGATTTATCAGTTATAGACCGTATGGCTGTTGAGGCTCTCTTAAAAGAACAGATGCTTGCAGAAAGTAGCAGTTTTATTATGAATGAAAGTGAACAAGAAAATATTGAATATGCAAGCCTTGTTCATGCTGATTATCTTGTAAAAGTAGAGATAGCAAAGACAGGTACATCTTATGCAATACGATGTAGTGTACAAGATGTAAATACTTCTCTTTCATTATCTGGGGTTGCACATTCTTCTACTGGTATTTTTGAATCGCAACTTATGAATGGAAGTTCTATTCATAAGGCCAGCTACGATTTATTGATTGGGCTTGGTACACCTAAAGAGAAAATTGAAGAATTATTAACAAGTGCAAAAGAAAACTCAATGGAAATCACTGCAAACTTAAATATTGCAAAGGGAATTCAGTCAGAGAATAATGGTAACATAGTAGAAGCTCTTGCATATTATCAAAAAGCGGTAGATGTCAATTCTAATCTAAAGGAAGGTTTGGAACGTCTTGATGGACTTACTGCAGTACTAAGTGGCGGTGATGTTTTGAAAGAAAGTGTTATGAATGAAATCGAATTGCGTAAAAAATGGATGAAAATTTGGGATGATTTAAATGATTATATTACTCATAATATTTATCTTATGTATTATGCTCCTGAATTATTGAAAGTGGATAAAATTGATTATGAAAAAGAACTTGTTCAACTGTCATTTCCTATGGTTGTCATGGAAAATTTGGAATGCCAGAAATTGTATGACCGTATCTGGGCTATATATAAGCAGGTCCCTAAGCAAGGGGAGTGGGGACTAGCATCAGCGTTTCCTTATAAAAGAGGGAATTTTGCAAACCGCATAGATCCTGAAAAGTCAAGAACCCCTGCTTCTTTTAATGTTGAATTATATAATAGTGAAGGGCTGTGCATTGGAAATGCAGGGGTAAACCTTGCAAAATATTATATAGATACTTCAATCACTGTCAGGTTTGTAAACGTAAAACTTTCAGATATTACAGATAATCTTCAAATTTGTTTTCCAGAATCGTTGCCTGGGGCAGCTTATCTAAGAACATTATCTGGAAAAATGTTGTCAGCTACATCTGTACATACGAATAATTTTTAAATCATAAGAATATTTGACATAAAAAAAATACACCCCCAAAATTGAACTTTATTTGTCCAACTTTAGGGGTGCACTTCATCTCAACCACCGTTTTTTTTTCATTAAATTATTTTATTAAACATTAAATTTAAAGAAAAGAACATCCCCGTCCTGCACAACGTATTCCTTACCTTCCTGTCGGTATTTGCCGGCTGCCTTGATTGCAGCTTCGTCTTTGTACTGGCGGAGGTCGTCGATTGTATAAGCTTCGGCCTTGATAAAGCCTTTTTCAAAGTCTGTGTGGATTACGCCGGCGGCGCGTGGAGCTTTGTCGCCTGCGTGAATTGTCCAGGCACGGCACTCATCAGGTCCGCCTGTAAAGAAGGTACGGAGTCCCATAAGGTGATATGTCTTGCGGGCAAGAACAGCGAGTCCGCTTTCCTTGAGGCCAACGCTGTCCATAAAGTCCTTGCGGTCTGCAGGGTCTGTAATTTCTGCAAGGTCTGCCTCGAACTTACCGCAGATTACAACAACTTCCGAGTGCTCCTCCTCGGCATATTTACGAACAACTTCAACGTATTTGTTAGTCTGTGCTTCAATAGAATCTTCATCAACGTTTGCTACATAGATTGTAGGCTTCATTGTAAGCAGGAACATGTCGTAAAGGGCGTTCTTTTCGTCATCAGTAAGGTCTGCTGTGCGTGCACATTTTCCGTCCTGAAGGAGTGGCTTAATCTTTGCAACTGCAGAAATCCATGGAGCGTATTTCTT
>JAEEGJ010004398.1_pt1 | contig 47835 bp, 42 predicted proteins | sample 8958761 | NCBI WGS metagenome assembly JAEEGJ01 (sample SAMN16246546, study PRJNA631951) | gut metagenome | biome: gut microbiome; feature: rumen; material: RS-attached | host: Bos | place: Iran: Karaj | collected 2018-10
ACAATAGTGGAAGTTGACGAATTCGATTTGGTTTTCCTCGCAATAACGGATGATGTCGGCGCGAGTGAATTCTGCTGCAGGCTTCTGAAGGTACTGCACCAGACGATTGGGGTTCATGGCAATTCTTGAGTCCATTTCGTTTTTGTTTATTTAAAGATTTAAAAATTCAAAATTCAAAGATTCAATTGACTCGTGACTAAAACCGTCCCCCGAATCGTCATTGCGGGCTTGACCCGCAATCTCCCAAGCGAAAGGTGTCGTCTTCGTATATGGGAGATGGCGGATGTGCCTCCGCCATGACGGTAAAGAGCGTAAGGGATGAGCCTCCCCAGGCTCTAGCCCGAGATTTTGCGCAAAGATAGTGATTATTCTATCATAAAGAGCCAAAAGAAGAATAAATGCTGTTTTTTCCTCGCTTTACATCAGTTTTTCATACTTTTGCAATAGTTTTCAACGTAAAAAGCAAGAAATATGGCACTAAAAGACTGGATGATTGCCTTCAACAACGCCAAGACGATGGAAGCTGACGGCGAGGAAGGCCCGGAATTGATTGAGGAATACGAGCGTGTGTTGGCCAAATTGGGCGAAGGACCTTTCACCGAGGCACAAGAAAATGTCCGCAAGGAGGTTTGCCGCAACCTCTATGAGTTGTATCTTATTAATGAGGATGTGGCTAAGGCAGAGGAATATCGGATATTGTCGGAATAAAATTCCCGTTTCAACAGCTGAAATACGTATCCAAATTTATCCTTTTTGAATCTTCTTAATCAATTCATTTGTTGTCAAGTCATGCATTAGGGTAAAGGCAAACCATTTCTTACCCAAGTCTTTGATAGAGGCACCGATATGATATACTTCTTCATCAATTAATAGGAAGCGGTCATGTGCCTTGTTGAAGTTCTGAATCTCAATGACAGCGTACTGGGCATTGTGGCGGGTAAGGTCTAATTGTAATTGCTGACTAATGTGTTGTGTGTATATGGTAGCCGAAACGCCCTCTTTTCGCTTGTCAAGCAAAGCAAGTACAGTGTCATCAACGTAATTGTCAACCAGTACGATGGCTTTCTTGGCTTTGCGTACTAAATCGCAGACAAACTTGTAGGCATCAAATACTTGACCATCAAAGAAAATGCCTTGCTGCGGCTGGATATTAGCATCCAATCGCTTGAACACCTCGTCAATACGGTGGTCGGTTTCAATTTGGTGGTATTCGATGTTTGAAAGGCGTTGAAATAATTGTGCATTGTTGGCCAAAAAGTGGCGCATGGCTGTAAAAGCACGCATGATTCGGATGTTAACCTCAATAGCGGTTTCTGAACGGAGAACACCGCTAAGCATTGCAACGCCATTTTCTGTAAATGCGTATGGAAGGTGTCTGTCGCCTCCCCAACTTGCTATGCCATTTTGGCATTTCAAGATTTCCAACTCTTGTTTGGTTAGCTGAAACATGAAATCAGAAGGAAATCTCTCTATATTACGTTTAACTTGTCTGTTCAGTTGGCCTGTTTCTACTTGATATAGTTTTGCCAAATCACGGTCAAACATAACTTGACGATTCCTTACTACATAAATTAGATTTTCAATGTCTTGCTGTTTGGGATACAGAATTTGCGCTTCTAATGACTGTTCGCGTTTTGCGTCCAGTTTTTGTGTGGGGTCTATTGTCGTTTTCTTTGCCATGATTTTGAGTTTTACACCGCAAAGAAACACCATCTGTCAAGACTTATCCGTTGATTAAACGTTTGTAGTCGACAGTAGTCGTTTGTTGTCATTTGCTGTCGGATATATTATTGTAAATGAATAAAAAACAAACTGATGTATTATTCCCTCTTCAGCATATTGAAATAAGCATCCAGCAGTTTCTGCGCCCCAATATAGGCACTCATACGCTGACCGCGGACATCGGCTTCGACCAAAGGCAGGAGGTCGGCTACCAATTGGTTCTGGTAGAAATCGTTTTTCAAAGCGCTATCCATTGAGTCGTACATCATCTGCACGTCTTGTTGGGCGCGTTTCTTATAAAGATAGCCGTTGTCGCGAATGGCCTGCACGTGGTCGGCGACCATCTGCCATACCTCGTCGATTTGGAAACCTGTCAAAGCGGAGCAGGTCATTACCTTGGTTTCTTGTCCTGACTCGGGCAAGGGGAAAAGGTGTAACGCGTTGCGGCATTCGGCGGCGGCACGGTTGGCGCGCATCACATTGTCACCATCGGCCTTGTTCACCGCGATGCCGTCGGCCATCTCCATGATGCCGCGCTTGATGCCTTGCAGCTCGTCGCCAGCACCACTGATGAGGATTAATAGGAAGAAATCAACCATGGAATGCACTGCGGTTTCGGATTGGCCTACGCCCACGGTCTCCACGAAAATGGTATCATATCCCGCTGCTTCACAAAGGATTATTGTTTCCCTTGTCTTTCGTGCCACACCGCCCAAAGTACCTGCCGAGGCCGAGGGACGAATGTAAGCATTAGGATGCACAGATAGTGTCTCCATACGGGTCTTGTCGCCCAAAATGCTGCCCTTGGAGCGTTGGCTTGAGGGGTCGATGGCCAAAACCGCCAGCTTCTGTCCTTTGTTGCACAGATGCACGCCTAAAGCCTCGATGAAGGTGCTCTTACCCGCTCCAGGAACACCCGTGATACCCAGTCGCAAAGCCTTTCCTGCATGAGGTAGACAAGCCGCTATGATCTGTTGCGCCAGGTCCTGATGCTTGGGCAGAGCACTCTCCACTAGGGTGATGGCCTTGCTGAGCGCTACGCGGTCGCCTTTGAGGATGCCGTCGACATACCATTCCAGCGGCATGAGTTGCTGGTGGTTGCGCTTCATGCGTTCCAAAGCGTTCGGGTTGACTTGGATGGGCCCTTCCACTCCTTCAGTGACCTTGAGGTTGGATTCCCATTCATGTTCCTGGTTTTCAAAGTGTTCGTATTCCATAGCGGGCTGCGGTGTTATGCGGTTTGATTTTGCAAAGGTAGTGATTATTGTTGAATTGTTGAATTGTTGAATTGTTGAATTGTTGGCGGATGGCTATGGTTTGTAGCCTATGGCTCGCTTCACCCAAAGTGTGAGGCCTGCGCTTTTTGCCGAAGCGGGCCATAAGCCATTGGCCAAGAGCCATAGTTAGAAATCAGAGAATCAACAAATTATATTTTTTTGTTGCGTTATTCCAAAAAAAATGCGTAATTTTGTAGTTTCTAAGCAAACTAACGCCCATGACTAGCAAGACAAGAGTACTATTCGTCCATCAGGAAATCGCACCCTATCTGCCGGAGACCCCGATGAGCCTCATTGGCCGCTACCTGCCACAGGCCACTCAAGAAAGCGGAAAGGAAATCCGCATCTTCATGCCGCGCTACGGTGTCATCAACGAGCGCCGCAACCAGCTCCATGAGGTGATTCGACTTTCGGGTATGAACCTCATCATCAACGACACGGACCACCCACTAATCATAAAGGTGGCCTCCATCCAAAAGGCGAGGATGCAGATTTATTTCATCGATAACGACGACTTCTTCACGAAGAAAAAGTACTTGATGTATGACGAAAAGGGCGTATTTTCCGATGATAACGACTACCGCTGCGTGTTCTTTACCCGTGGCGTTATCGAGACGGTGAAGAAACTCAACTGGTCACCCGATGTCATCCATTGCCATGGCTGGATTTCGGCGCTGATGCCCGTCTACATCAAACGTGCCATGAACGTCAAGGATAACCCGCTCTTCAACGAGACGAAAATCGTTTACTCCATCTACGACGATGGTTTCAAGGAGGACTTCAAGCCTGGATTTGAAAAGATGATGAAGTTGCCGGGTATGACGGCCAAGGACCTCAAGTATTTCAAGGAAGGCAATTATGTCAACCTGACCAAGGCCGCCATCGACTATTCCGATGGCATCGTGGTCTGCACAGAGAACCTGCATCCCGAGATTGCGACATATCTGCAAACCGTCAAGAAACCGGTCCTCACTTATCCAGAGCAGGTACACTACGCGCAGGCTTGCAATGAGTTTTATGATCTTCTCCTTGAGAAACAATAAGGAAAGCGTTTTTGAGTTATCTCACACGAATAAACTCCACAATTTTTCGACCTGATGAAAACACATCATTCAACTGCTCTGATTGGCTTGGCGTTAATGATTGGCATACTGGCTTTTGCCTCGTGCAAGAAATCACCTGAAACCATCGGCAACAACCTCGTTTCCGACGACAATTACATCGCCATCTATCATACCGACACTACAGAAATTGTTTGTCATTCCTTCATTGACTCGGTGGCCACACGTAACGCGACCAATGCCATGTTGGGTGCCATGCGCGACCCTGTCTTTGGCGCAACGGAAGCGGGATTCTATACCCAGTTCCGTCCCTCGGTGGCCGGACAGAGTTTTGGCAACAACCCCGTAGTCGACTCGTTGGTGCTGCAACTCTGCCTTTCAGGTTATTACGGTGACACTACGGTCATGCAGACAGCGCATGTCTACAAGCTGACCGACACGCTTTCATATGATGCCAACTATTACAATCATTCGACGGTGCCAATGGACAATGTCGACCACGCCAACGGATACCAGTTCAGACCCCATCCGAGAACCAAGGTACATCTCATCGGCACCGACACAGTGACGCAACCTATCATCCGTATCCCGCTGAGTCAGGAGCTGGGCAACTATCTCGTCAACCTTGACACTACAGCCTATTCGCGCCCCGACCTCTTCAAGCAATACTTCAAGGGTCTCTATGTGACCTGCGCCCCCGTGAGTTTTAACGGTGCCATCAGCTCCATCAGCCTGACCAACAACACCTATACGATGTTGCAGCTTTACTATCACAATGCGGCCACTCCCGAGAAGCCCAAACGCTACAACTTTTATGTGACCTCCTCAGACACTTATTTCAACCATTTCGACCATGACTACACGCAAGGTAGCCCTGAGTTTGTGAGCCAACTGTTGGACGGACAATCGGAGTTGGGCCAGTCGACTCTCTATTTGCAGACTATGGGCGGTGTGAAGGCTAAGGTTTATTTCCCCAACATCTGTCATTGGGCCGACACTTTGGAGGGTTGCCATCTTGTGGTCAATGAGGCCAGGCTCATCCTGCCCGCCTCGATGACTTTGATGGACTCCGTGTATAAAGCACCGAGCAATTTGATTCTTTTGGGCTTCAATAGCGATAGCACTACTTATCTCTTGCCCGATTATTACGAAGGCAGTACTTTCTTTGATGGTGTCTATAACTCAAGCAAGCATTTGGTGAGTTTCCGCATCACGGAGTATTTGCAAAACATGATCATGAACAAGAAAGAAAATCTGGGCCTCAGTTTGGGTATCAATGGTGCGGCCTACAACGCGACGCGTTATGTCATCAATGGTCCAGAATCCACGAATGGAGAGAAGATGAGGTTGGAGGTTACCTATTCCATTGTGAATGAGTGAGGAGTTATGAATGAGGAGTTAAATTGGAAGTTGTTAGATGGATGCGCTTTGCGTCATTGACTCGCTTCGCATCGTCGAATCAGAGATTTGCGAGGAACGAAGCAATCCAGAATCTTTGAATCTTTAAATTTTTGAATTTTTGAATTATTAAATCTTTTGAATATGAAAAAATTACTTATTGCCGTTTTGGTACTGGTCGGATTGACCTGTCAGGCACAGAAAACCACAGAAAAGGAAACCGTCGTCGTCATCAAGACGAGCATGGGAACGATTAAGGCCAAATTGTATAACGACACGCCGCAGCACCGCGACAATTTCATCAAACTGGTGAATGAGGGCTGGTACAACGGTTCGCCTTTCCACCGTGTCATCAACCAGTTCATGATCCAAGGCGGACAGAACAAAGACGGTCGCCTCGACCCGGGCTACACCGTCCCTGCCGAGTTCAAGGACAACCACTTCCACAAGAAAGGTGCCCTCGCTGCCGCCCGTCAGCCTGACCAAGTGAATCCCAAGAAGGCCTCCAGCGGCTCGCAGTTCTACATCGTGCAAGGCAAAGTGTACGACGAAAAGACCTTGGATATGTTTGAAAGCCGCATGGGCAAGGTGTTCTCTGCCCGTCAACGTCAAGCTTATCAAACCGTGGGTGGCACGCCGCATCTTGATGGCGACTACACCGTGTTCGGCGAAGTGACCGAAGGCTTGGAGGTTGTCGATAAGATTGCTGCCGTGAAGACTGGCAAAATGGATGTGCCTGTCGATCCCGTCACCATCATTTCCGTTACGATTGAAAAAGGCTGTGAAAAGAACTGCCAGAAAGGCGGTGAGAAAAGCTGCTGCCATTAATCATTAATCCCATGAAAGAAAGAATTGAAGAGATACTATCCCAAGTGCGTGACTTCCAGGCCGACAGCAAAGAGGCTTTGGAGAATTTCCGCATCACTTATTTGAGCAAGAAAGGTATCATTCCTGCTTTGTTCGCTGACTTCAAAACTGTGGCGCCCGAGCTCCGCAAGGAGATGGGTATGAAGCTCAATGAATTGAAGAATGTCGTGCAGGACAAGGTGGAAGAGCAACTGCAAAAGTTTGAGAACCAGCACAGCAACGATGCCGGTTTCGACATGAGCATGCCCGCTGCCGACATGAAAGGTGCACGTCACCCGTTGTCCATCGTGCGCCGCGACATTAACGAGATCTTCTCCCACCTTGGCTTCACTATCGCCGAAGGTCCTGAGATTGAGGACGACTACCACGTTTTCTCGGCCTTGAACTTCCCGCTCGACCACCCCGCCCGCGACATGCAGGACACCTTCTTCATCAGCAAGGAGCCCAATGTCAACAAGGCTTCGGATGTATTGCTGCGCACCCATACTTCGAGTGTACAGGTCCGCGTGATGGAAACTCACCAGCCCCCCATCCGCATCATCGCCCCTGGTCGTGTGTTCCGCAACGAGGCTATCTCGGCCCGCGCCCACTGCATCTTCCACCAGATTGAGGGCTTGTATATCGATGAAGGCGTTTCTTTCGCTGACCTGAAGCAGACCTTGTACCACTTCGTGCAGGAGTTCTTCGGCGAGGGCACTAAGGTGCGTTTCCGTCCGTCCTATTTCCCCTTCACTGAGACCTCGGCGGAGATGGACATCTCGTGCAATATCTGCGGCGGCAAAGGCTGCAACATCTGCAAGCACACGGGTTGGGTTGAAATCCTCGGCTGCGGCATGTGCGATCCCAACATCCTCATCGCCAGCGGCATTGACCCAGAGAAATACACCGGTTTTGCCTTCGGCATGGGTGTGGAACGTATCGCCATGCTGAAATACGGCATCAACGACCTGCGCCTGTTCTTCGAGAACGACATGAAGTTCTTGGAGCAGTTTGAGCTGGCGTGATGTTAAACGTGTCCATATAAAAAAACCGAGGCTTAGGTCTCGGTTTTTTTGTACTTGCTTACAAGGTATATTCAGTTAGTTCCATTGTTCTGGTTGCTACATTTCCCTGAAGTGTTGGATGGTTTCTTCCGTGACGGTAAAACTCGTTTTGCCTGATGCCGTGGGCTGGAAATAGTCAAATGTGCCGACTTTTAAGCACAGAGGCTATATTCGGGATGGCTCAGCCAAGCATGCATTTTTTTCATTCCCCTGTTGCAAGCTTTTCGGGCTCCTTCAATAGAGCAATCCAATTCTTCACCAATACAATCAAGTGAGCGCTCATAGAGTCCGTCGAAGCCAAAGAGTAAACTCACGGCTTTACACTCTTTGTCGGGCAACTGCTTGACAAGCTTTCTTACCGCCGCACGCGTATTCGCCGACTCATATCTTTCGTAGGGCGTCGGGTGTTCGCAATCGCAAATATCTCTTTGCGGATAGTCGTCGTCACCGTCAATTGGGATGATGGGACAGATGTCAAACTCTTCGTCTAACGAGACTGAAAGTACCTGATTGATATTCCTCGCTGCCTTTGACATGGCGTGGAGAATAACAGTTTTGGCATAGCCATAGAAAGGCACACCCAGTTGGGGATTGTAGGATTCGACGGCATTAACCAGTGCCAGACACCCCTCTTGGAACAAGTCGTCACGCAAGTCTTTGCGGTAGCCGGCTCTTTCATTTGCAAGTTTGCTCACGAGTTTCAGGTTTTCAGTGGTGAAGATGTTTTTTGCCATAAGACTATGATTTATAGGTTAATAATTGATGTGTTTCAATTTTGATGCTTGTAATATATGAAATCAGAATCAATCATTTAATCGTGTTAACGTGCTTTTTTTTAACATTTTTCGAGGCAAAAACAGCATAATCAATTGAAAAACAAATGGATAAAATGCAGAAAAAAAAATTCATGGCTGATGAAAAAAATTTTCCAGCGCCATGAAAACTCTAATGATCGTGTGAATCAACGAAAAAAGTTACCACGCATCTATTCGTATTCGTCACAAATGCAATCAAGCAACAAGTCGTGCCTCCACAAAACGAAAGTTCATCTAATTGTTTTGTAAACAATCTTGTCACAAGCCTTCGTGAATCCCACTCTTCGGATGATTTCAACGGAACTGAAGTCATTCACGTCAAACCAAAAATAATCGAAGAGGTGGTCTCCCTTTTCGTCACACCCATTCGTGATGCGCGTCATGACATCGTTAAGCAGAGGCAACAGCCTGTCTGTGTATCCGTTTTTGCTGGTAGGGAGCAAATCGGGGTGGGCATAGAACATCAGCACTCGGCCTCCTTTTTCCTTGTGTTCCAATTGGGGAATGTAGATGCTGGGGCTTTCTTTTGCAAGAGCGATATACATTACCATGCGGTTGCCTTCTTTGTTCCAACATTGAATTGAAAGCGATTCTTTCGCCATGGAATAAAAACTACCGATTACCAACTCTTTTGGAGTTTGATCTTCGAATGATGTAGTATTGACGTCGGGTTTCATAGTCGTTAAGTTGTTATTGTTATAATTGGATTCTATCTGCAAAACTAGAAAACACAATGATAATGTTGATGATTATGCTACCTTAACAATCAAGCTTTTGGCATAGTTGAAGACAACCTGTCGGGCACGGGTTTTCTGCTCTTTCGAGTTGATAGGCAGATGGTAATAAAGCACTGTCTTGCCACCACATACGAGAGCCAAAATTTCGCCTTGGGCACTCTCTTTGAGGCGAATGGGCAGGGTGCCTGGCTGAATGGCTTGCACCTTTCTGTCAAGCGCCTCTTTGCTCAGGGGACGTACAGAAAGCAACTTGTGACGATACTGGATGCTGTCGACAGTCACTTGCTCGTACATTACGCCATTTTCAATTACGAATTGGCGTGCTGCTTTGCTGTTTTGCTTGACGACAGCCTTGAAGTCGGTTTTGTTCAAATCTTTAATCTCCATAGTTAATTTGTTATATTGTTTTTCCCCGGGGTTAAACCCGCATACTGGCACCCTGCCGTACAATAAATAATAGAAACGATGTTTCGATTTTTCAACCAGAAGGATTATTTTTCGTCACTGCCGTGAGAAAAAAACCTCTTCCGTGCGGATTGTAAAGGGGCTGACGACCTGGGGGCGTCCAAGAAACGCTCCACGTCACTCAAAGAGATATGAAGGTCAGGAAACAATCCGTCAAGTGTTTCGTCGCAAAAACGATGCAGTTGATAAGTATTCTCTTTCCTCTCCTTTCTCAATGGTGTTATCTGCCCTTGATACTGCTTGTTGTTGAGTTCAAATGTCTTAAGCTTGCGGCGCAGTTCCTTGCACTCTTCGGTGATTTCCTCTGCCCGACGCAACACCTGGCTTTCCCTTTCCTTGTATTCCGCCACGAAAGCCTTCAACTCGACTCGATGGTCATAAAGCAATTGGAATTTCAGGCTTTCTATCTTGCTTTCGAGACATGCTATTTTATCTGTCGTGGTTTTTCTCAGCCGACGAAGTTCGCTGTCTAAGAAAAGGATTTGTAAGTCCTTGTCAATGACAGCAGTGAGGCCTTCTTTCTCCAAGATTTCTACGACCTCCTCCAACGTGTACGCCTGATACAGGCTCTTGGCTTCGTCATAACGGTTGTTGATTCTCATAAAACTCGACCACACAGGCGAGAATGAGCCGGTGAGGGATTCCGAGTCCGTTTCGCCCTTTTCGTTGACGATGCCGCAGCTGTTGGCACCCGACAATGGACTGCCCGCAATTCGGTACACGAGCCACTTAGTCTTGTCTTTCTTGAAAACCGTAGCTTCTTCGCAATTGAGCCACCATTCGATATAAACACCCAGTGTCGGACGACTGAATCCGCTCGTTCCCGTGTAAGCCAACCCATTTTGGATAGGAAGAGGGCAAAGGAACATGCGGCTATCCGACATGATCCTATCCCTATGCTGGAGAAACAGGAAAGCGTTGTGCAAGCAAAGACTTTCCTCCTTTTTCTTTTGCTCGTCGTTTGTTGGTGTCGCAACTGGTTTGGGCTTTCCAACACTCATATAAGCGCCGTTAGTATCCAATTTCAGTTCATTGTCCACCTTTGCCTTTGGCTGTTCCAAGGGATAGCAGTCGAGTACGTTGCCGTTCAACAGTTGGATTTTCCCGTCAGGATGTTTGAAGTCGTCGTTTGTTTTGATGATGCCCATGATGATTGATTTTAAATAACTATTCAAAAATTAACTGCAATATCTTTTGACTTCGAGACGCGGGACTTGTTGACCATGACCATTGACCATAGCTATTGGCTGCTGGCCACTGGCTACTGGCAGCTCGATGATAGAATTAAGCTCTTAGGCTTTTCGATAAGCTGCCAGAAGCCAAAAGCCAGAGGCCAGAAGCCGTCATGGTCAAAAGTCCTAGTACCTTAGTCTCGTGTCCAGTATGTAAACTTTTTTTGCTCCTCTACTTATTTATGGAAGTTTGTTCTTGTCTATAGTGTTATAGCATTGCTGATTGGATTATTCAACCGGAATAATAGATTTTTTGTCTATTCAAAACTATCCGGTTTCATCATTGGCCGAAAGCAGTTAGCTATCAGCTCAGTAGCACCATGGCTGACGGCTGATAGCTGAAAGCTGACGGCCAAAAAGTTAGAGATTCGCCTCTTTGTCGTTTATTTTGCCTCTCTCAAACCAACGGCTGATGTCGAAATAGATGGTCTCAGTATAGCCGCCTAACCCTTCAAGCTCAAGGCAATCAATATGTCCTGGAAGCAGGCGCTGGCTCACCACCCTCATGGCCGGGCGGTAGGTTCTGAGAAACTCGTATTCATGTCCCACGCAGATGACGCAATACGGATCGTCGAGCGTGCCCTTTCCTGTGCTTTCTATCGCCTCGCAAATCAGTGGTCCCTGACCAAGGTATTCGGCAAGGGAAAGTTGTGCGCAAGTTAATCGCTGGGAGCCTGAAAGCCTGCCTTTGTTTTTCTGCTTCCAGTAGTCCACGCTGAGTTCGTCAGGAATAATGCCCTTCGCATAATCCTCCGTAAAGGTGTAGCCATAGATCAAGCCGCGCATGGTTTCCGTGTCGAAAAAACGCAGTTGTCTTTCCACAAATTTTTTCAGCAAATCGCTGCTGAAAGCGTGCTCGTAGTCTTGGTAGTTTACTTTTTTGGGGTAGTCTGTGTTCATAATCATTTGTTTTTTTGTTTGGTGTTTTCAATGATTAATAGCTCTAACTTTTGGATTTTTCAACCTTTAGCAGAGAAAAATTACGAAAAAAAAACATAATTTTTTGCAAAATGTATTCAAGATTCCAAAAATATTGTATTTTTGCAAACCGAAAAGAATATGGAAATAATCACACCTAAATCAATATGACAGCAGAAAGTTTCACTAAACAAAAATGAAAAAGATGAATGAAGAAGTAAACACGGTATTTGGAGAACGGCTGGCCAATGCCCGTAAGATGCGGTGTCTCTCGCAGCGTGAGCTCAGCGATAGGCTCGACATTTCACTGTCGGCCAACGCCATCGCCAAGTACGAGACGGGCAAGATGATGCCGACAAGCGAGGTGCAGGCGGCCCTCGCCATCGCGCTCGGGGTGGACATCGATTATTTCCACCACCCCTTCACCGTCATCATTCCTGCCAGTGCCTGGAAATTCCGGAAGCGGGCTTCGCTAGGCGCCAAACAAATTGCCGCCATCCAACAAATGGCCACCGACCAGATGGAACGCATCGCCGACATCGAACAGGTGTGCAACATCAACCAACCTTTCCAACTTGACTACAGCGACACCCCTGTCGCCACTTTCATCCAAGCCGAAGCCATGGCACAACGCCTCCGCAACGAACTCGGCCTCGGCAATGCCCCTGTCTTTACCCCTATCGCCCTGCTTGAGTCGCTCGGCTTCCGCATCGTGGAGGTGGAGGCCGACTCAAAGTTTGACGGCACCAGCGCCATGGCCGACCACACCCCATTGCTCGTCCTTAACGCCACCTACGAACCCGAACGAAAGCGCTTCACCCTCTTCCACGAGATGGCTCACCTGCTGCTCCGTTTCGAGGAGGGTGCCGACGTCGAGCGCCTCTGCAATGCCTTCGCCAGCGAGATGCTCATCCCCACTTCGGTCCTTGTCGAACGTCTCGGCGAGCACCGCAAGAACCTCACCTTCGAGGAGTTGGTCGGTATGCAACGCGACTACGGCATCTCCATCGAGGCACTCATGTACAAAGCCCATCAACACGAAATCATCGACGACGCCTATTTCAAACGCTTTAACATCACAGTAAAAAAGAAGACCAACGTAGAATTTCGCGACCGGGTGCGCAAAAGCCTCTGGCAACCCGAAAACACCACTTACTTGCGCCGTCTCGTGCTGCAAGCCCTTAGCAACGAACTCATCACCCCCGCCAAGGCAGCCTCGCTGCTCGACGTCGAGGTGGATTCCATTGACCCTAAAAACATATTTGTTTAAGAAATGAAAATTATCATCTCTATCAATTTGCTTGCAAATCTATTTGCCGATGACTTGCCCAAGAAAAGCCGGCATGCCGGCATCACCCTCTTCAGCCTCGACCTCTACCAAGCGTCCCGGCTGAGTGCCAAAACCCTTGAACGACTACAAATCCACTTGCGCAAAGGAGACCTCGAAGAGCTACGATTCTCCGAAAAAGAAATGCTCCACTATTATGAAGAGTTTGACCATTGCGATCAACATCGCTGCCTCACCCTCCAAGACTTCGTCGCTGTGGAATACGCCAAAAGTGAAGGCTACATCCTGCTGGCCGAAAAAGGCTACCTGAGCCGCTATGCCATGCGAAAGGGCGTGGCGGTCATGAGCCTCGTTGAACTTGAGGAACTATGCGAACGACGATGTCGTGACCATTGGCGCAAGGACCGCTTGAAGTCCTACTACAAGGACAAGGCTGAAACAACAGAAGAAGAACCCATGCAACAACCTATAGACGATGATATTACGTTTTGACATCACTACCACGGCAACTTTATTTGCCTCTGCCCGAAGCCCCATTCCACCTACCGAATGGAACGCCTCATCGTGCCCGTTCGGAGCGTGCATGGGAAGAGCTTTTGTCGGCTTGGCCTTTTCACGACAGAAAAGGGCCAGCCAGACCACCGCGCGAGTTTTTTGCGCGGGAAAAGTGCAGCCTCGACAACAATTGGGGCGTTTGCACGCGAAAAACGTGGAAAATCTCTCCGCTTGCCTTTTTGACGACAGAAAAAAGCCAACCTGCGTTCCGCTGGGCAAGAGAGATGGAAATATATCAAAGGTGGCGGTCATAACACATACTAACATGTATAATATGTCCCATCTTTTTAGAGGGCTGAAGGTCGCCGAAGTGGCGGGCCTGGCCCACAACCTGTGCGGCTCATACGAGAGCTGCGCAACCGAGCTGAAAGCAGACATACGTCTGCGCAACGTGATGGCAGACCTGAAAGACCTGTCGGATCGTATCCTGGATTCGTTACGGAACAACCGTCTCATCAACTCGCTTGAGGTACAAGACACGCATCGCAACCGCTGCGTCAGCGCCTTGGTCAACCTCAAGAAGGGTTACGACAAGCTGTCCGACGAAACCGTCCAGTCCCATTGGACTGTGTTACGTCCTGTGTTTGAGAACTTCCTTTCTTCGATACAGGAAGGCAATTACCAGAGCAAAACCGCCCTGATCACCGCGATGCTCCGTCGCCTCTCCGAAGCCGACATAGTCTCCCACCTGGAAGGCTTGGTCGACCTGAAGACTGCGGTGGATAAGCTTCGTGAGGCACAAAAGACATTCGACAGCTCACAGCTGGAGTATCAGCTCCAACTACAGAAGGACAAGACCCTATCGGCCACTGACCTGAAGGACGAGATTGTCAAATACATCAACCAGAAGCTGGTGGTGCATCTCGAAGCCAAGTGCAACGAGGACCTCGCCACTTACGCGGCATTTGCCCGGCTCGTCGATGCCCAAATCAGGGCAGAGAACGCCAAGGTGCGCCGCCGTAAGGGCAAAAAAGAAACGCCGTCTGAAATTCCCGCCAAAGAATAAAGCAGACGACGCTTCTATGTGTTGAGTCAAGGTGCCGAACCAACCAAAGAATTATCAACCGACTGCCGCCTTTGATATGACAGGAGGTTTTCTCCAGGTTCGGTACCTTGTTTCATTCACAAGGGACTCCAAAAGTACACAAAAGGTCTGATACTTAGGATGGTTTTTTAGAAAAAAAACACAGGGTGGTTTGTAAGATATGTATAATCAGCTAATTATAATTGTTTTAATTTTCATCGTGCCATATTGGGGACGGCGAGACAAAGGCGAATCACCTTAGAACAATCGTCCACAACAGTCTAAAAACTGGTTGTTGAGCTTAACAAATACCTCTAACCTCAATTCCTCAGTTTCCAGTCATCTTTCCAAAACTAGAAAGGAAATTGTTAGATTTTTGTTCTTTTCCGACATTCTCTTCTCCTCCTCCCAAAGCAAGTGTCATCAAACACTCGTCGGGTTGAACATTATTTCAAATTCTCTTCTACTTTTTCCTCTTCCGATACTTCTGATTTCTATCATTGGGTTTTTCTGGAATGGTCATTTCTAGGACACCCATATCCACAAGAGTTTGAATGTGCCTTTTGCGATTGGCAGAATGATTGGTCAAACCTAATCTATCTAAAATCTCTTGTGCGGTTCTTGGCACAGAACAAAAATTCACGATGTCTTTCTGAGACTTTGTTAATGAGACTTTTATATGTTTTTCTTGGACACTTTCTTGGACACTTTCTTGGTTACCTTCTCCGTTAGTTTCTTGGTTATTCGCGCCAGGCTCTCTCTTGATGATAATCACAAATTCATGGATTTTTTCCTCATTCTTAAATGTCACATCAAGGCCCTCTTCCAATGCACAGCCCATATCGTAAGCATCAATGATGCGTTCCTTGAACTGTACCTTGGTCACCTCGCCATGGTCTCGTAGTGATAGTATTTCTTGTGATGTCATCTTAGGGTTTAAGATTTAGATTCAACCACAAAGATACAAATTTTCAATGGATTACAAATACAAACTGCACCAACAGGTAAATTTTTCATATTCTAAACTGCACTAAATCCCAACCAAGTTGATAAGCCCTGTGCATTATATTATTCGCTAACATCGTATTCATCACAAATGCACTCCAGCAGCATATCGTGCCATGCGTCCTCATCCATGGTTGCTTTCAGGAATGAAGCTAGGGTCTTCGACCTTAATTGTGATGGAGTTTTCCAGCAGGGTGGCGGCTAGCATCCAGTTTGTCAGCAGCCCATACAGCAATTGCTAGCATCGAACTTCTAGCTTTCTGTTGGTTCTGCGCCTCTTTGGCATATCTTGGTTTGCTGTATAAGTGCATGTGCATCAACACCGCCAGCAATAGCTCCTCACACTCAGGTGTGTCAATACCGACGGCCTGCAGACGTTTTACTGAAAGGGTTGCGTGTGCGTTTCTGGGTTCTGTGTCCGATTGGTGGCTTAGGATTCTTCTTCCACTGAAATAGTAGTGCTCTGCCTTGCATAAATCGTGACAGATGCTTGCTATCACCATATCGTCATAGTTCATCTTTTCAGTGAAGATATCGCATGAAACCGTCTTATCGGACAATTTGAAATCATACAATTCGCTATTGCGACGCTCATCAGAAGTCATATTGTTCCACTCCTCTACGATACGAAACACTCCCAAAGAATGCTCAGCCAATCCTCCAGGAAAGTTATGGTGTTTATTCGGCGACGAGGGGCGGTAGAAGAAACCACTCTTGTCGAGATATCCAATCAGTCTTTTTGTATCCACTTTTTTCACAGATTCCAATAAACTGATGATTTTCTCCCGCTGAAGTACAATCCGATTTACTGCCTTTGTGAAATGTTCCTCCTTCTGATACCATCCATCGATTTTCTTTCGCACCTTCCGTCCGAATTCTGCCAAAACCAAGACATCTGTTATCTCTTCTTTTTCTTTATCGGTCAAATCTTTAATAGCTGATGCCGCATCCTTTACGGTATGGTATTTACAAGGGATAATTTCTTTATACTGCAATTTGGCCCATTCTTTCTTGAAGATTTCCAGAACGCCCCAAAGTCCGTTCTTCTTGACAGCAATCAGTCCTCGAATACTCGCATAAAACTCGGCACTTTGCAATCCCCCTTGATCCTTATCCATATCACCTCCAACCAGAGACAGGAAATCGTCGTACACAAACGGTGTCTCGTTGGCGGATTGATAATTAGCACATCCCATACCAGGAGTTTCTGTTTTCAGCAAAAGCCCCCATTTCCTATTGACGCGAAACACCAAGACATCGTAGCAGAAATCATCAAAATACATTGAGTAACTAGCGGAAGCATCTGCAACCACACTTTTTGTTGGCTTGCCGAACATCTCCTCAGGACTAGTGCCATAACAATTACTTGTAAGGCACCATCGCCCGTCAACAAGGAGCAGTTCTGTTTTATCATAATTTATGGTTATGTATTTCATAATGCTTGTGTGTTTAACTATTTTCTACTTATGTTGGTAGTGTTTCAACCAGTGTGTCAGAAGTTTGAAGACTACTACTCAAGATCGATAACAGGATCATCTGATTCTGATTCAACACCAGCGGTGTCACTGTGGTTTTGTGCGTTATCATCTCTTGAACGAGTTCTTTTATTATTGCGTTTAGGTTTTGCTGTCTGATCCTGAACACTTTGCGTATTCTCGCAAACATTATTGTTGTCATCTTTAATGCTAGAACGAAGCAAATAGAAAGTGTTATACATTTCAATAATACTTTCGTTCTGTAATGTAGCCTTTTCTTTTGTCTTTTCCCTATCCCAAAGAGGATGATAGAACACTTTATCGATGGTTTTATTTTCTTCTCCAGGTTCGTTGCTGGAAATTTGTACATGTTTTATCCATTCACCAGCATCAAGGTCAATATTGGCTTTCTTCGCTGCTGCAATTACTAGTTCATTAAAGTCGGTAAGCTCCAGATATTGTTGACGTGTCTCTTCTGTGAAACCAAAATCGTAATTAGGATCTATCATTAATCGCAGTATGCCCACACCTAGTCTCCAATCGAGCACGTGATGATAACCTCGATTGCTATAAGTGAGCAGACAACTCTGGCAGGCAGTACGGCATTTCTTTCTATGTTCTTCATCAATTAAAGATTGCATGAAACCAGTCTTAAATTCAACGATATCTTCAATTATCTTTTCCAGTTTACCCTCTTTGGCTAAGTAACTTACAATACCTGCGCCATTAGGCAGCGCATCACTCAGATAGATGATAGGATACGGCTTGCCATCTATTTTTTTGTCGGATATCTCAATCTCTTCAGGTTGCACATCAAGTTGATCGGCTAACACCCGTTGCAATAAGAAGGCGGCAGAGAAGAAGGCGGCCCTAATTGCTGCTCTGTTACAATTATCATCCCAAATGTCTAAATTGAGACAGTCTGGACAACCTTTCAATTCCAAGCTGATCATTTCTGTAGGCTTCTTTGATCCTAATGCAATCTCAAATGAATGATTATCTGGCCTATTAGCTTGAGGAGGCTTTATTGGTGATATGATATTATGAGCCTGGTCCAAACTATAGAAAGTGAAATTCGGAGCAAGAGAATCGCTACCTGTTCTGTCAGGATATAAATATGATGCATATTTTCCCCTAAAGAAACGGTTGTTATTAGAATTGACATGCCATATTTTGGCATCGTTATTCAGTTTAAGGCCATAAGCAGATAGTATTACGTTCGGAACATTAGGGATACTATCCTTGATATTTCCATTCGTAATATCGTCCTTTGCCCATATCTGACATTGAACAAAAGAGCTGCTTCTGTCACTGTTCTCTACAGGTGTCCCACTATTACCGCTAACTTGATTTGACCTATATGCCCTGGGGATAACTATAAGACGTTGGTTTAACCCTAAACCACGACTTTGAGTGAGTGCAGAATCCGTTAGATTATCGACAGGTTTAATATCAATGATATTACCCTTACGATGTTGGTAATCGATATCTTTGTCGTAAGTGATAATATACCTATCTTTTAATGCATCTTTTTCTTCATCGGGATCATCGTCTTTATAATAAAACTTCAAGCTTTCATATTGCCCATCTCTTCTATAATCCATGGGTAAAGTTAGGGCTTCAACACGGTATACGCCTTTGTCTTTAGTCTTCTCACTACCTGGTGCATATTCAGAAATAGCAAGTTCTGATGAGCGGTCAATAGACTTCACAAAATCTTGGCCATTTGGTTTTTTCCCTGTTCCATGGTAGAAGTATCGAACATCAGAAGGCATTCCATACATTGGAAGGAATCCAAGTTCAGACAAGCATTGGGCTAAACCTTTGTTCAGATCCATCTCTTGGGTTAGAGAGTTATCTATAGCAGGAACAAGATCTTTCTTTATCCATTTTTTGATCTCATTAATATCATCTGTGATATCAACACCCGGTTTGTTGAATTGTGAGAAATAGTAGTCAACGGTATTGTTAATCTTAGGAGGATTATCAGAGATCCATTTTAAAAGGATTTGTTTCGTTTCGTTCCCCCATTCGCCAACTCGTCCAAACTCTCCGCAATTATCTTTTAGTTCATAATCATATGGAAGGCCATCATAAGCCATGTTAAGCAATTCTTTCACAATAACACGCTTCATTATTGCCAACTTCATATGATAGGTTATATTTCCTTTAGGATCTGTTTCAGCATAAGGATGTAGAGAGAGCTCTGGTGTTGCAGGCATACCTCCAACGATTTCATTTGTCGCTTTCTTGTAATAATATACATCATGACTACGACCTCTGCAGAAAGTCACAGCTGTAGAGAATGCCTGACCGCGGCGGCCGCCACGTCCTACACGTTGCTGATAGTTGTAGCGTGTTGGTGGCATATTGCCTTGGAAGATCGCTTCCAAACTACCAATATCCACACCAACCTCCATAGTGGTTGTAACATTTACCATATCGATTGGTTTTGTCGCTTCGAACCCAGTTCTGAATCGTTCGTCAGCGCCATGAAGCAAAACCATATCCTTGAAGTTAAGAAGTCGTTCTTGAATGTTGTCTGTTTGACCAGTCAACTCTTCAGTATGCAACCTACGAGGTTCTCTGGGCTCTTCAAGGATGTCGAACGAGATATAGTGTTTCTTTTGAAGATCTTTAACACGGCCCTTATAGTTAGGATCATCTTTCAGTTCGCCTGGGCAATTGGGGTTAGTACAGAAACCGAAACCCTTGTTGGGATGAACACGACCGCATTTTGTGCATATGTAATATTCTGATTCGGGATTCAGCTTCCTAAATGACAACAAGTTAAAATCAAGTATTGTCTCTAAATTAGAAACATACTTAAAAAGGAAATTGTATAAATAAGCTTTTATATTATTCCTATCATCATCGCTAAAATTATGTTCATTCATAAAGCGTTCGATAGGCTTCTTTACATTGTCGTTAAATTCTGAATACTGTGCCCAACTTTTGAGATCCTTATTGTAATCAGGATCATTATATCTGAAATTATCACCTAATACACGAATAAATGCATCTACAAAATCAAGTGTGTTGATACCTAATGGGGCAAGCAGATTGTCTAGTTGCCTGTACTCGTTAGAATTAATAACATCTGCGGTATTGCGACAACAAATATAACCAATTCCTGCATCGAGGGTACTTACCCCCATATACTTACCAAATGAATTGGCAAAAACAGCAGAAGACAAACCATTATCCACTGAGTTGTAATTAAACCCAGAATCATTAGTTGTCCGGAATTGTAAATTTGGGCGCATACAAAAAGCATTTTGGCTCAAAGGATCATAATCAAAGGCCAGACTCCAGTCATAGATCGTATCGTTTCCATCAACTTTATAATGTTGATACTTATACTCAGGACCTGCAGGATTAATGCCAAGTTTTACCAGTTTCTTAAGCAATATACCATCTTTAGCATTTCCGTGACCGATAAGATTATTTAGGCTGATAGTGTCGGTTATATAGTTTTGTAACTTTTCCTCATGATTTTCATAAATTGCACCAATAATTCTTGACAAGTTTGGAATATTGTATCTCTTTTTTAAATCATCTTCTAGATCGTAACGATCTTTTCCATTATTTTTCCCATTCCTTATGAGATCTATCGTTTCTTGCATGTCTTTATCAACCTCTTCCACAGATTGAATAAAGAGCATACGAACCATATCACGATAGTGTTCTGTCTCGATGCCTAAAGCCTGCTTTGCGGCATCTTGACGACTATCGGAGAAGCCGATCAACTTCGCAGACTTTTCATTAAGTTGATAAATGAGCTCCTTGCTAAGCAGCTGGTTGCTACGATCTATACCGGTTCGGAAACTACGAATCGGTGATTTTGCATATTTTCTATTCGTGTAATTCTGATTACAATGTGGGCAGCAACATGGTAAAGCATGTACGACAGAAAGATTTTGTTGGGTTTTTCCTTCTTGGTCGGCTTCTAATACAAAACCTTCGATTAGATCTGTTTTTCCTTCCTTTCTCGTCAACAACTCCCCAGAAAAAACGTCAAGGAATCTATGTCTCCATTTAGCGCTTGAATGCGTCTTTTCAAATGAAGTCTCATTGGAATTCAACATAGTTAAATGAGCATATTCTCTAGGCAGACCTATCTCTGCTTCTTGAATATGGGATGGCCAGAATAGGGCGTAATCTTCGAACGATTTATTCTGAACCATCGGAGTTGGATTGAAATTAGGTATCGTTTCCAATGATGGATAATTCAGAGTCATATAAAGCCGTCCTTCTTGGCTCTTTCGGTTACCTCCAATAAACAACTCTCCACAGCACTCGCAACGAAGTAACTCAAGAACTTTGCCATTGTGAGGACCAACTTCCTGAGGCTCATAAGAAAGGTTCTGAGCTGGCGAAGCATTAGGATCATTTATTGTTGCCTGAAGTTCTCCCCACATTCCTTCAATATATTTGAAGAACTGGTGGAATCGAATACGAGGAAGTCGATGTTTCAGAGACGTCCCATCTTCTTTCAAATGATCAGCATAAGCTCTAAAGATCAAGAATCCTCTCAATGCCTCTTTGGTCTTAAATATATAAGGTTTTTGGTCATCTTGGTAAACCAAATCGTCAATGTTCACTCCACGCTTACAGCCGACAGCTAGGAAATCTGCGAAAATTGTCTTTTCGTATTTGTGGATGAATGATACCGCATCACTGCAATGGTGTTTATTTGCCACTTCGTTCATGAGTCGCATTTTTCCCTCTTCTTCTAGCATGACAAAGTCATTGGTAAAAATCGAGAATTCCTCATAATCGAGATCATCGGTGTCCTTTTGTGGCTCATAGTTGGCACTGTATTCATTGTTATTAGGAATAATGTTGAATGCTTTGGTTTCGTTACTCGTATTATAGACCCCAAAGAATTCCTCCATGAATTGCTGTGTGGCATCTTCTGTACCTAATGAAGCAGAAGAGGCCAAAACTCGTAGTTGCGGATTAGGTATCTTATTTCCATTACCATCATCTATCACAGGAGGTAGGCCTATAGCATTCAATAGCATTCTGATCAAGCATGCAGTTTCACTACCAGCTGTATCTCGATACAAGTGAAGTTCATCGAGCACGATATGGAAAATTCTATTTTTCTTTGCTGCCTCTCTTTGTTCTTCTGGAAGGTCATTTGCAACCAACCAATTACGAGTTTGCTCAAATATGGGTGCTTCTGCTTTTCGCATCAACATGATGCTCAGCATAGACACGTTGGTGATAAGAATATCAGGAGCCCATTTCTGCATATCCCATCTTGTGACCATCTCTGCTGTGAGACCTAAATAATCTTTCTCTTCTCTTTCCCTGCGGGCATTGTTGTATGTTATCTGCGCATTTGAGATTTCAACTTGATTTCCATCTTGTAATGCCTTATCTAATGCAGCCTTAGCTATTATTTCGGCATCTATGAGCTGTTGGTAATAAAAATTACCGCCCAAACGAGGTGAAGTATAGAGAACATCCTCTTTAGTCTTTCTTATTTCTTTTGCCTCATCATATGCTTTCTTTGTATTTGCAATTTCATCTTCGTTACCAGTTTGTAATGCAGTCTCATAGGCGTCCTTTGCTTGTTTTTCTGCATCAACAAGTCTCTGATAATATTTCGTTACATTTACATGCTGCTCATGGATCTTTTTTAATTCATCTTTTATGGCTTTACGGGCTTTCTCTAATGAGACATTCTTTCCGTCTTCATTGGTATGGCCATATTTCTTAATTAGATCATAATTCTTCATGCCAATCGTAGAGCCATTGTAGCTGCCGAAATAGATTCTATTGCCTTTCAGATTAGAATCCATAAACGTTCTTATTTCGTCTGAATCCAATGCTTTACGAAGACGTGCCATCTGATCCTCAACAAGAGCATTCATAGGATACATTATCAATGCTCGAAGAGCCGGTATATGAGCATCATCTTGACCCAAACGTTGGCATGGATCATAAACACCTTTATTATGATTATACCACTTAGTGTCATTAGTGACCCTTCCCCACGTCTTAGCCTCCTTAAAAAGTTGAGCAAACAATGGAAGTAAAAAAGATTCTGTTTTACCAGAGCCAGTACCTGTTGTGATGACGGCGTTGTTGTATCGACCTTCTTCATGGCAGAAGACCTTCTTAAGCATATCTACCTGATGAACATAAGGAATATAGTTCATCAAGCCTTTTTTAATAAAGTCCTCAAAGAATTGTCTGGAAACATCTTCTGAACCAAACGCCTCGGTGAAAGTCTTTGCCAATTCACCTATATCATTGATGCCTTCATAAGAATTGTATTCTGGTAGTAATTCCAGATATGGGGATTTATATAGATTGTCGTCTTTCTTTAACAATCCTATACGTTCCTCATCCAAATTCTTGTCTGTAATTTTATATGCATTCTCAAAATAACGGATGTAGTTTTCTTTGATTTTATCAAAAGCCCCAATCGGGTCTTGTGACAAAAGGTGTTCGTAATAATTTCTATTCATAATAGTGATATTATTATAAGATGGTTATTTCTTCAATGTCATATAGATCTCTGCTAGGTAATACGAATTCTGCAGGATGCTCTGCAAAATGAATATCTTTATATTGCCAATAAGGATGTTTTATGATAAAACTCATTATTTCATTACAGCTAGATGTAACTTCAAAAAGTCTACCTTCTTTCATTACATAGGTACTTTGGATGTGCCCTTTTTTATTTTTGAACAAACTTGAAGCAGCAACAATCTCTGAAGTATTATACCTGTAATTGGCATATTCCAAGACAAGGATTCTATCAGGAATTCTCTTGTTTAATTCCTCCTTATCTTGTTTACTCCACAATTTCAAATGGTATGCCCATTTTTCATTCTTATTATTTTTTGCTGATACGATTCTTTCTCTTAGATAGAGGTTGTTAAAATCAATAGTTCCCGTAAGGATCTTATACACAGTTTGGAGCCTGTCATCGTTTATCTTATAAGACTTCATCCTTGTGAACATCATTGATGATGGGTTGTCACATAAAAAAACTTTCTTATATGCAGGCAAACCGACATTCATGATAAATAGAGAACGTTGGATCAGGCTCGGCAAGCGAAGGTCTTCAGGCAGATAAATGTGCTGAGTGCCTTTTATAATAAATGGTTTATTCCTTTTATAGTAGCAGAATAATTCATTCCACTTCTCTGAGATAGAAGGCTTCAAGAAATCTCCCTCTCCTGAGTTTTCTATATAAATATGGTTGTTATATTCATAAGGGTTGTCTTCTCTAACTCTTGGGAATTCATTGGATTTCGGCCTTATGAATCTGGATACGTCAACTCTCTCCCTTGGAATAGATTCCATTGTATTGCCATATTCCGATATTGGAGAAACCAATGAAAGCAAATCCAGAGCTTGATCGTATGTTTTAATAATGTCAAAAAAATGATATGGGAATCTCTTCTTGAATTCTTCGGGATCAAAATTGCTAGCTAACAGAATAATAGGAGGTAATAACTTCAGACTTCCACGAGAATTGTCAAGTGTTTTACTGTACCTGAATTTTTTGCTAACAGAAACTTTTCTTTCACTACCGTCAGCATTTTTTGTGCAGAAATCATCGAGATCTTTCATGAATTTTCTGGTATAGGCTCCAGTTAACATCCATACTTGGTTAGTGCTCCCGGCATGGAAAGATCTGGGGATTTTAATAAATGCGGGTGGAATAGCTTGATAATGGGAGGTTCTATAATCTGCGGTTATGTATCCACAATTAACTAACAAACTGATGACCATTGTGACAAACCCATCTTCGTTTACGCTTATATTAAGTCTTGTTGCAGCATATTTAATACATTTCTTTAGTTTATCCCTTGTGATTTTACCATCAGACTCCATGTATATACTAGACGCTAAGAGGTTGATAAAATAAAAGTGATCTGCATGAATGTCGCTAAATTCCAAGACATCTAAAGAATGAGAAGCCCTACCTAAACTGTTTTTTGCGATTCCAGATACAATATTCCCTTGTACACTCATTTCATCATTATCTGTTTTCTCTCCCCATTTATCAAAACGATACAGGTTGTTTTGATCATATGAAATACTCTGACCACGAACCCAAAAAACCTCTTCTGTCGTCACTGTTTCTCCATTTGTTGGATTTGTATATTTAATATTAACTTCAATCTTTCTTGATTCCGAGAAATCCAGATCTTTAAGGAGATCAATTATCAACCTATTACTTTGAATGAAGCATCTATAATCATCACCTTCTAACAAAGGTTTTTGGAGGTTTTGACCATTTTCTCTATGTATTTCTATAGTTACATGTTCCCTTTGGATATTATTAGAAAATTCGAAATACGGTAATGCATTTATTAAATAGACATTCTTTTCATTGGAGCATATAATTCCGCCTCTTCTTACAATGCCAATATTGCAACAAGTTAAGTCCCAATTATCTTCTTTTGTATAGTATGGAGCTGTCAGTCCATCAGCTAAATACAGAGCCCAAACATTATTAGTTAGATCACTGACTTCATAGTTTTCATCAATTCTTTTGCAATTAATGGCATGTTGATTCGCCCATGCTTCCCATCGACAAATATTGTTCTCTCTTCTGTCTTTTTTTACAAAGACGTAAACTTTTCTATTGTATGCATTTCTGCTTTGAATATAACCACCATCAGAATACTTGTAAAAGAAAACGACATTGCCTAAGGCGATAGGTTTTATTTCCATCCTTTCTGTTGATAATGAGAATTCTTTCAACTCTACAAAATAATTCTCATTATAATTCACGAACTCATCATTATACGTGTCAATAGAGTCTATGGACGGAGTAAAAGTAAAGCGATTTCCACCTTGATACAATATTGTTTTTCCAGTTGGTCTGTAACTGGAAAGCAATCTAAAGCCACGTCCTTCAGAAAAATCGAGAAATAATGCAAAATCTTCACGGTAACAAATTGTAGCAGTATCTTGACGCGCTTCTCTATATGATTCTAGATCAAAACTCTCAAATATGTTATTTATACGATACTGGTAATCGTATTTAGACAATGATTCTTTCAAAACTAATTTTACGTGGTCTTTTACATAATCTTTAATCTTGCGAATCTTATCAACATATGTAGTATTAAAGTCTTCTTCATAAGAAATCTTATTTAAAGCTTCTTGTATTTCTTTAATTTCGTTTTTACTTAAAAGCAATTGATATTTTAATAAGCCAACATACCTATGGTGTCCACGAGTTTTATTACTAAATTGTGGATAGTCCTTATGTAGTTTTTCAAACAGAAACTCTAAAGCAGAATAATTACCGTTTTCATCTTGTAAATGCTCACGAAGGAACTGTTTTAAAAATCCGCCCACGGCAGTATCACTATTATTATCTGTCAAACTAGCAATGTATATGACCAATATAATATATGGGAAATATAGTTGTTGATCTTTCCTTTCAGATAAACACTTAGCGAATTGTAAAATATTGTGAGAATCCTGTATTATCTGATTGACCTGCGGTGATCTTCGTGATAAATAACCTTGATAATACAATTGATCATATAGTTTTGCTCTTTCTTCTTGCGTCAGTAAAACAGTACTTAAAAAATCATTATGATCACCTAATCCGTTTTCTTCACCTATTTGATCAAGAATTCTTTCATCAACATATAAGAACACCTCTTCGCTAGCATCTCTTCCACAAAAAAAGTAATTAATTAACGCGCCTGTCCAATTGATATAGTTTTGTCCCATAATAATTGTTTATTTAATCAATGTTCCACTTTACAAATTCAAATCGTTCGGATAAGTTATAGAGTATGACACCTATCTCGCTCTTGGGATCTTTTAATGTAATTACCAACCTATCAACAGCCCTAGTTAAAGGCATTAACACCCATAAATAAACGAATTTTTTGACTCCCTGCTCTACATCAAAACCTTGATACATATCTTTTATTGCGTTTCTATCTGTGGTATCAATCTTATATTTGAGTAATTCGTCTAACTGACAGCAAACAGTAACCCACCCCTCCAATCCTCGACACGAATCATACTGATAAAGACGTGCCATGTCTTTTGTGGGATAACGATGACGATTTGAAAAATTTGTTCCATCAAACACGTCTATCCCTGCTCTTTTATATTCATTAATTTTATAAAAATGAGACTCACCGTCATCATTAATAGTAACCATTGACGGTGGAACAAGAATTAATATATCATAATTCTCACACATAGAGCGTTTGCAGTGCTCAACAATTTCCTCATGTATGGTGTTGTTATATTTTGAATAAACTTCAATCTGTCCGCCATTAAGATCCTTGTTCTTTTTTGTCTTCCAACCTAAATTCAATTCGGATGAAAAAACATTTACAAACTCCACAAGATTTGTCTTCTGACGCAAGTTTACTTCCATTTCTTTTTGTTGAGTATATTTATCCTTGGCGAGTCCTCTGGTCCATTGTTGCCTGTTTGTTGACATCATAAACTGATCTATACCATCTGCAGCAACAATTCTTTGAGGTCCATACAATTTGAAGATTACATTCTTGTGTAAATCAGGCCAGTCTTGTCCTTCATCAATCATAATGTAGTCCCAGTCGATTCTGCTATCGACCAAGTCTTTCAGCGTCGACACGCCCTCGTTTTCCAAATCCTTGACAAATGTGTCATAAAACTTTTGTAAAGCCTCGTTAAATTTTTGGTTATAATCTTTGGATAATGGCATTAATGAACCATTTTCTACTATCTCAAACATAACCATAAGTTGTATGAAAAAAGAGTCTACCGTTTGTATGGATACCGTTCGACCATCCAATTCTATAGGGATATCAGTAAAATCGATCAGTCTTCTGATATCACAAACTAAAGCATTATTATACGTCAAAATCAAGCACCTCTTATCATTATTTGTATCAGCGAGTCGAAATGCTAATTGTAAGAGTTGGATGGTTTTTCCCGTACCGGCTCTACCAGACATAATTGTAAGTTTGTCGCCCACCCCTTTCTTAAGATTATCAATATCAATGAATCCCTGGGACAATAGTTCAAACTTCTTTTTTGTTAGACCTTTTGTCTCTCTTTTTTCACATAAAAAACTACATAATTGAGGGATGGTTTCTTCTTTTGCATAAAAGCCATTGAGGTGATAACTATCATAATCTTTTGTGACATTCATTTCCAATAAGAGCTTGTCTAAAAGATCTTTAAACGAAAAATCAGCGGCAAGGGCGTTGTCTTTTTCCGGGCCTCTGATAACACTTAATTGATCACGGCTTAATGCGCGAAACCAAATAAGATCGCACATATAAGGACTAATATTAAGGACGTCCTTCAAATACTGCCTGAATTCATTCTTTTGGTCAAAAGCTTGTTCTGTAATGTTTTTTTCACCGCTGTTTTTATAATTGTAAATATAAGCCGTCCCCTTTTTCCATAGTGAAGGATTCCCCTCCCTATCGGTAACAGAATCCATGTCCTTCAATTCTATATTGCATATAAAACTATCAATATTAAGACCCATTACTTCACCATAGTTTTTTGTTGTCAATTTATTTCTATAGTCAAAATTTCTAAATGTGCCTATTAAAAGTAGATCAATATCTCTTATCTTATAACCAAAAATGGAAACACTATGTAATATATATAACTTTCCCGAAGCGTTAGGATATTTCGCAAAATCATCTTCAAACCTCTCCTTCATTTCTATAGCAGCGCTCAGTTCTGGCTTTTTAGATGTCGGATCTACAGCACAGTTAATAAGTTCAATTTTAATCATAGAGTTGATGTTATTTGTTTTTATTGCGCAAATATACAAATTTTACCATCATCTATGGTTTACTCATTGATTTTTCTGACAACTCTATATAGACATCTTGCCGGATGCTTTCAACCTATAGTTGTGTTATCAGATACAGAATCCCCCACTATTTTCCTTGTCTACTTTCAAAAGCTGGTATATTCCTTTGGATTTTTTCAAATTTAGCCGAATTATTTCCTTGGATTTTTTCAAATTTCTTCAAATTATTTGTTTGGATTTTTTCAGTTTCTATATGATCTGCAGAAAAATGAAGCTTCTGTTTATTTCGGGTGTATATGTTTTTTCCTATTTTTGAAGCTCAAATTTACAACACAGCATACCATGATGATTCCCGACGAAGCATATAAAAACAATTTGGATCTCGTTGAGTTTGAAATACCCCAAGGCACCCGTCACATAGGGAAACGAGCTTTCTCGGGTTGCGAGAATCTGCGTTCCATCATCATCCCCAACAGCGTCACAGTCATAGGAGAAGCAGCATTTGCGGGCTGTAAAAGTCTGCAAACTGTTGTGATTCCAAAGAAATTGAGAACCATTCGGAACGATGTGTTTCGCGAATGCCACCAACTAAAAACGGTCACCTTGCCCGAAGGGTTGCGCAGTATTGGCGATTGTGCATTCTTTAAGTGTTTTGAATTGGACAATCTCATTATTCCTTCAAGTGTAAAGCGCATTGGAGCGTTTGCCTTCGACAGATGTGATCGCCTGGAACAAATCGATTTGCCATCAAATATTCAAATAGCTCAAAATGCTTTTGGAGTGGAGCCTGTTAAAGGAAGGTTAAAAATCCTCCTTGAAGAAGCTGAAAGAAAATCGAAGTTGTATCTTTTGGCAAAAGATTATCTTTTGAGCCTTAAAAAATGCTATAGCGTTTATATGGATCCTGAAGAAATTGGCAAAAGCAAGCCTAACGTTTTATATTTTGACTACACTGATGCGGAGGTGACCCAGTTAAGACGGTTTCTCGATCAATCGGGTTTCGATAGCCATTATGTCAATCTGTTAGACGCAAAAAAACTAATAGGTAAAAACAGAGAACTTGATAGGCTTTTGGCATGTCCCGGTATGGATATAGATGACAACACCTTTGCTCCAGTACTCGATTTAGATCACTATTGCTACCTGTGCGAGATGACCTGCTTATTAATTCTCACTAATGCATTGCTGTCCACTAAAAAATCGATATAGTTCTTTGAAATAGTAGTAAAATCAGTTAATCCCAGAGATTTTGAAGTGAAACGGATTTGAATTTATCTTTGCCGAAAACCTTCGGCAGATGAAGACTGCCGTATCTTCGAGGACTTTGCTTACCACATGATAGACGAAGCAAGAAGAAAGAGGTGTACGGACATCTTCGAGCTCGAAGGCAACGTCTATGCGTTCGACTCGACCACCATCGACCTGTGCCTGAGCGTGTTCGAATGGGCGAAGTTCCGGACCACGAAAGGCGGTGTCAAAGTTCACACGATGTACGATGTCGAAACCCAAGTTCCGGCCTTCTTCCACATCACGCCGGCGGCGGTTCATGACGTTAAGGCGATGGACGTGATACCCTACGAGCCGGGCTCGTTCTACATTTTCGACCGAGGCTACAACGACTTCAAGAGACTGTACCGCATCAATGTGCTCAAGTCGTTCTTCGTCATCCGCTCCAAGGGCAACCTCAAGTACAAGATTGTCAAGTGGAAACGGCGACTTCCGAAGAGCGTCCTCTCGGATGCCGAGATAGAGCTGGCAGGGTACTACCCGTCGAAAAACTATCCGAAACGGATGAGGCTCATTAGGTACTGGGACGAGGAGCAGGGACGTGAGTTCATGTTCCTGACCAACGCCATAGGCCTTAAAGCCTTGCTGGTTGCGGAGCTCTACAAGAACCGCTGGCAGATAGAGCTGTTCTTCAAGTGGTTGAAACAGCACCTCAAAATCAAGAAGTTCTGGGGCACTTCGGAGAACGCCGTGAAAACGCAGATATATGTCGCCATCATCACTTTCTGTCTTGTGGCCGTGGTCCAACACGACATGCGACTTGAACGCTCGACCTACGAGGTCCTTCAGATACTGAGCATCTCGCTAACCGACAAGACTCCGCTCAGGGATCTCTTCGATAAAACTGATTACCACGATGTCAAAGAACAAATCGATAATAGTGAACTGTTATTATTTTAAAGTTAAACATTCAATTTTTAATCGTCCAAATTTTTAGTGGACACTAATGTCACTAATGAAGAAAGTGTTCAGCCAGGGGTGTTTTCTTATCCCTTGAAAGAGGACGAATATCTTTATTTGTTGGTGGAACTGCTAATGGATCGCAATTTTACTTACAACGATCTCCTTGTGAGAAAACCCGCACTGGGCAAAAAGATAACCGAGTTCGCTAATGCATTATTTTGGCAAGGGGAAGATTGTCAGATAGAACATAAACCATTTGTAATCCTGTTTGACCAAATAATGGAAGACGCGAAGTTGTTGCGGCAGTGATTCTTTTTGGTGTGGAGATAGATCCTTATTTTTCCATCCTCCGCCGCTGTTTTTCCAAATGTCGGTACTGGGCAGAGTTTTTAAATTGTTGCATGTCGAAAGCGGTATAAACCTCTATGCCCTTCATCGTCTTATCGAGCATCTGTTTTCGGTGGGGCAAGTATTCTTTCTCTTTATGTTTCTTCTGGTAGCGGCGTAGGGCGTAACGGAGTCGGACAAACTTTTCGTCAAACCGTTCGATATTGCTCTTACGCAATCGCATGCGCCCGTCGCGCCTGATTTCATAACCCAGAAATCCGATATAGAAGTTGCTGTTGCCTTCGCCTTTCCCCCATAGGAACGGCAAATGGGATTTGATCTCCCAAAAATGCTTGGTGGTGGCAACGGCTTGTCCACCCTCAGATGGACAACATTTCGACTCACTGACATGCTCAAAATCATGGTAAATCAATCCATGGTCGCTCAACGAATGGGCATAACGGTCTATTAGGCGGCAACACTCATCATAGTTGGTGTGAAGGAGAATCATGTCATCGCAATAGCGGATGAAGAGCCGGTTGTCGTCGGGATGGTCCACAATGACTTTGTCGACATCGTTGAGCACGATGTTGGCTATCAGCAGTGACAATGCCCCACCCTGGGGCACACCGCGATGCTGGTATTCCTCGTTGGGAATGTCCACTTTCCCGAGCAGGTAAGTGTTCAGCCCTTCTTTGTCACGCAGTTTTTTCTGGACTTTGCCAAAAACCCCAGGATGATCTTGCGATTGCTTCAACGCATGGGTGTTGAAGTTGTAACTGTTGAGATAGGCATCCAACACCCGCATCACCTGCCCCTTTCCATCTTCGTTCAGACGAGAGGTGTCAAGCATGCGACGGAAGCATTCTCGCACCACCTCATGAGGGATGATATCATAGAATTTTTTGATATCACAATCCGCAGCATAGATGCATTCTGCATCATGTTTCTCTCTGAAGGCTTTGATTAAAGCGACACCGTCGTTGAAGTCCGTGACACGGTGCTTCTCACCTTGGAAGTCTCGTGCAGCACGATAGGACAAGATGTTTTCGTGAAGATAACGGTTGAAGTAGCGGGTCAGGTAACGGCTTGTCAAGGCCAAAATAATTTTGTCATCAAGCTTGGTGTAAACTGAGAGTGGGCGACATGTGACCTTCCATGTTCCATCGTTCAGTTTCTCCTTGTCCTTGAAAATGGGCATCAATTGTGGCGATTCCAGCCGCAATTGTCCTTCTGAAAGACGCTTGCGGATGCGGTCAAAATACGCGTGAAGTTCATCCAGATAACCGAAGGTCTTGCCATTATCCTTCCGTTCTTTCTCGTCCCGCTTGATGGTCATCAGCAGGGCCTTTTCCGCATTTTTACGGCTGCTCAAGGCGCTGTTGGGCAATTTTTTTCTTTTTGATGATGGTGGTCTCACCCATGTGTAACGTGGCGGCATCATGCGGCTGAGCATCTTGCGTGTGGACAATTCATCCAGTTTGCATTCTTTATCCAGATGGTGATACTTGTCGCTGCGGTTGCGACGGAGGCATTTGGCCCGCTCCTTCACAAGCAACTGGGTAAGCATCTGGTCCGACGCAAATTCGATTAATGTCTTTATGCTCATATCGGTTGATCAAAAAGAAAAGGGTTCGAGAGTAAAGCGGGTTTGATGTTTAACATGCATCCCCGAAGGGAGAGGAGATAAGATGTCGCCAAAGGTTCCAGCCCGAAAGCCGATCTCCCGCCTAAGGCCTGATTTAACATTTTCATTTTCTAATGATTCATGAATATCCACGCTTCTGTGAATAAACATACTTATCGCGATGAATCCCCCGAACCCTAGTTTTCTTTATTTTTGTTCTATAAGTATCTATTCTTATTTAGAGTGCAAATATACAATTTTTTCACCATCTCAAGCCACCTTTGGAAAACTCTTTTCTGACGCGACTAATTGATAATGCTTCCCTTATAGATTCCACTTCTTCTCATGCCAGATACATTTGGTTGGCGCTGTAGTCAATCAGCACTTTGAAGTTGTTGAAGAAGTCGTAGCCTATCACACCCTTGGTGCCCGAGAGACCTATCAGGGAGAACTCCAGCAGCTTGGGCAGGTTGCCATAGCGCACACGGAAAGTCTTGTCGGCGATGGTGGTGTCCAGTTTGAAGACGGGGGTCTCGAAGTCGCCCACGCCAGGATAGAAATCGGTGTCGGTCTCGTCGGGTGTCAGTCCGCTGGTGGTAGCCGAGTTCACATAGCTGATTTTGGCTCCGGTGTCGAGGAAGAAGAGGCCTTCGTCGCCCAGCAAGCTCATCTTCGCCTTGGGCACGCCGAAGCAGGTGTCGATGGGGATGGCCACGGCATCGGGAAGCGTGAGACCTTCATCGCTGAAGGTGATCTCGCCTTGGCCATAGTCGAAGCAGATGGCAAAATGCTTGAGGATATCGTTGCCGATGAGGGCGTCGACATGCATGCCGAGCAGGCTGGAGATGTCGGTGGGCATGACCTGGGCCGCCAATGCCATCATGGTGCTCTTATGGCAGGTTTGGCCGAAGAACTCCAGGGCGTCACCGTCGAAAATGCTGCAAGGTGAGCCAGTGTCAATCAGATAAGTCTTGCCGTTGTCTTCAATGATGAGGTGCTTGTCGAAATTGTTGATAGTGAATGTCTTTTTCATAATCTTTACGGTTTTAGTTGGTGAATGAATTGAAGTGTAACAATACTAGATAGTGCAAAGGGAGCGGTTTTTCAACCTTCTACCGCTTCTTTTTTGTAAAGAAACACCTCACTCTGGGGATAGCCCACAGCGGGTTGCCAATAGTTGTATTCTGGCCAGTCGAAATAAATGCGCTCGGGGGTGTCGGAGGGGCTGGTAGCCCTGTTTTGCGACCAGTAACCGCAGTAGACGTAGTCGGGCATGCCGGCAGCGTTGTGGCTCACCGTCCAATAGAACGGATCGCTCTGCTTGAAGAAGTCCGTCCAGTTGCCTCCGAAACCGGTGCCTGGCTGGATGATGGCGATGGCACGGGGATGCACGCCGTGGGTCCAATACAAGGCTTGGTAGGTGGCTACGCCGTCGGCGCAGAGGTAGAGCAGCGAGAAGCGCTTGGGACCATGGTCTTCGCCAAACTCGGGCAGCCGCTCAAACACCATCCAGGTGGCGAAGGGATGTCTGTTGGCGAAATGACTTACCCTGTCTCGATAACGCTCCAGGTTGAAGTGTGGGGGGATCTGTGGGGTCCAACCGTTGGGGACCAGCTCGGTCTCGGTCAGCCGACGCTTGCCCATGACACGATAGCCTCGCGGCATGTCGGTCTCGCTTAAGTCACGCTCTGTCGCCATATAGTCGACGTACACGAAGCTGAGTACATTCCAGTCCTTGCGGTTGACGTTGCAGTCGCGGATGACACCGCCGTCGAAGGCCGATGCGGGGTAGTAAACCGAGTTGTAGAGCAGTGCTCTGACGGGGAACTCGCCGTGCGCGATGGTCTCGGGGGTGAGCTCATTCAGGATGTCTTTCTGTTGCGAGGTCATGTACATATCCCAGCAACCTGCCATTTTGGCGACTTCTTCGCCGGTGATAGGGTATTTTATATCCATAGGTATTGTTTTTGGTTATAAAGTAGATGAGCGAATTTAGTTTACATAATCAATTTGTTGAGATTCCCTGTCAGGGAATGGAGTTCGTTCATTTTTATACATGCGGCGGCTTGTGGAGCTTACGAATAGTCAACTTGTTTATGCCGCCGCTTTATAACTATAACTTAACTCCATTCCCGCAAGGGAATCTGTTGTATGATAAACTCATAGTTTCAAAAACTATCTAACGGGATTTCTATCTCTGAGCCTTCGACGAGTTCAAGATGCTTTGTCTTCTTGTCGAAGGCCAGAGCTACCTTCACTAATTTAGCAATACGCATGACGTCGGCTTTCATAACGATGACATCGTAGTGAATAAAGGGTTTTTTCCATATATAGGGCACTTTGTTGTATAAAACACCTATCTTGACCAGAAAATCAGCAGCAGCGATTTCGTCGTCAACTGTCAGTTTTTCGTTTTTCTTCTTGCCGGCAAGTTTCATGGCAATATGTTTTCGAAACAGTTTTCCATCCATTGTAACTTCATGAGGTATAGATTCTTTCAGTTCCTTTTCGGCTCGTTGAATGATTGACGGGTTAACCGCTTCTTTGAATCCAATACAATTATCAGAGGTCAGATCGGGTATTTCAACGGTGTAAACATAGTAATCTGTAGCTCCAGGCTTTTTACCTGAATAATGAGCGGCCCTTTTGTAACCAGTTGTGAGGTAGATGCCAGCACCATGTTTGATTTTGCCATCGCCTTCAAGGGTATGGTCATTGTCGAAATGTTTGAAAAGCACTGATGTGCCGTGATAGAGCGTCATCATTTTATTTGTTTTTTACTATTTACATGTATCATTCCTTTGCTGCCCATATAGCTCACGCTGCGCGAGGCGGTTGCAGCAGCGGTTTCCAGCACCTTGCGGACGTCTTGCTCCGTGAGTTGGGCGATGTTGAGTTTGTTCAGTTTGCATAGCTCGGCGAGGAAAACCGATGAGGTCCAGTCGCCGGCACCTTCCCAATCCGCCACATTGTTGTTAGGGACAGGGGCAATCTTCTGCCAGCCTTGGCCTCGCAGGTTGAATTCCATACCTTCCTCGCCCATGGTTCGGATGAAGAGTTTATCGGGATAGTTGGCCACAAACGAGGTGTCAAGGATGTTGGTGCCTGAGAACTTGACGACATCGCTGACTTCAACGCATTTAAGGAACTTGTTCATCTCCTTGTTGCCTTCTGGCTCGTAATAGACTAGCACGCCTTGTTCCTTCAAGACTTTGGCCAACTCGCGAGGGCCAGCGTCGGACACATCGAAGAAATAGGCATCAGGGGTAAAGTCCAACGCATCGACAAAGCCTTGCACCTCGTCCTTGCGCAGTTGTTTTCTTTTCGGGAAACGGCTGTTGGGGGCAGTAGCACGGTGGCTCATAGTGTGTTGCCCATTGGCGTCAAGCTTGTGGATGCAAGTCATCAAGGTGGTGCCACCCTCCTTGCTGTTTTTGACAAAGCGGGTGTTGGCACCATAGCGTTTCAGGTCGGCGGAGATCTTCAGGCCTTGTTCCGACTCATCGAAATGACCGATAGGATAGGTCTCCACACCCAGATAAGGCAGCATGCACATCACATTGCCGCAAGTATTGCCCACCTCTTCGATGAGCTTCTTGTCAACAAAAGGGTTGCGTTTTTTAGTAGTGTCAAATCCTTCGGGGTACTCCCGTTGGTAGATGATGTCTAAGGCAAAGTTGCCAGTGCCGAGAATGCGTTTTTTAGTCATAATGTAAAGTTGATTATTGGCTTGTTCTTGAATTTAAAATGTCCGTTGTCGCGCAATTCCATGAGCAGACGCCCTAACAGGTTGGGGCCTACGTATTCGTTGCCTTTGAGTACGACACCCCAGGTGTCGGCATCTTTGCCTTTTTTTCTAGAGGTTTCATCCTCCACGATATACTTGCCTTTGCTCCGCTCCAGTTCGTTGCGGAAGGCTTCGCTCTGCTCGTATTTTAGTGTCAGGCAATACTTCATGGCGTCAACCACCATGCTCGGCCAATGGTCGTGAAACCATTCGGGATGGGTCTTGTAGAGGTGTTTTACATGCATCTTTATCCCCATGCCAGCTTTGACTTCCATCATCTCTTTGAGGCCTTCGATGGCATCGGGTCTCAGTTTCATGATGTGGAAGAGGCGTTCCGTGCAGTCGAAGGTGATGCCATTGACAACGATGGGGGTCTGATAGAAATTGCCAAGGATACCCCATTCGTCTTTTGTCCCCCGAATACAAATTGTCTCGGCGGCAGGATACCGCTCGATGCTGTAATACTCAGAATAGTTGTCCCTGATCATTTCGTGTAGTTGCATGGTCTTCAAGTAAGTACATATTGGACAAGGCGTTCATGAAAGCCCTGCGTTTTCATTCTTCATCGATGTCGTTTTTGTGTTTGAACACTTCCTCGAAAGCGGCGAGGTTGCCGCTGCGGTCGTTGTGGTCGCTGAGGATGGCGAAGGTGATGAGGCGGTAACGGTTTTTGAACTCGTCTTCTTCCATCACCTGCTTGAAGAGTTCAGCCATCTCGCGCGGTGGGGTCTTGAAGGCACCGCAGCCAAAGGCACCCAGCACCAGGCTGTCGTGGCCCTTGATCAGGCCTATACGGAAGATGGTGCGAATCTTGTTGAGCGTGATGGTTTTGCCTTCTTCAGGGATGTGTCCGTCGGGAGTGAGACGGATGGGGAACCTGCCATTCATATTGAGTGCGGCATTGGTGATGACGCCGATTTGGAAAGGCTCCTCCATCAGCGTATAGTCGGGACCCGCTTCGCGGAAGACCGTGACTTGAGGTGAATAAATCGCACTGAAGTCGAGCGAGCGGGAGATGGGGTAGTTGTTGCCTTCGCGGTGTTCGTAGCCGTAGCGAGCGGCATACAATCTATCGAAGCTGAAGATGGAGCGCGTCAGCGTGCTGCGACGGCAGATGGTCTCCTCCTGGGCCCGGGCTCCGCCTTCCACGCCGCCACCCGGATGTCCTGCACTGGCGAAGTTGAGCAGGGCAGGGTTGTAGCCCTCTTTGACCAATTGCTCGGCCACCTTGAGGCAGTCGCCTTTTTCGACCCTGACAAGACTACCGTTTTCCAGCTTTGGAGCGTCAACAGGACCTAAATCCTTGTGATAGCAGCGGCCGCCATCGATCATCGGCTGCATATCTAGGTCGATGCGTTTGCCCGAAGGGGTGGTATAGTAACCGGCCTTGATGATGTTGGTGGTTTCGCGGAACGCCTCTGCGTTGTGTTGCTTTACGAGGGTGACCTGGGGGTCGTAGTTTGATTTACTCATAATATTGATGGTTTTATTGTTGTTCAAGGATATATAGTAGCAGAGGGGTGGTTTTTCAACCCTGTTTTGTTTTTATTGCATTGTTTTAGACAAAATTCTTGCTGCAAAATTACTAATTAATACCATGAAAGCAAAAGCTTTTCAATAGATGATTGATTGTTGCCGAATCGACTTGCCCTTGTGAGTAAGATAGATGTAACGTGAGGATAATGTCACCATTGTCTGTCTTGGGGAAATGAGCTGTTTTTGTGTAATGGACCGTCCCAAATGCGTCAATATCGTGTTGCACATAAAATACCTCGTCTTGTGGATAAAGGTCACGGGTGGTCAAGCCCGTGTCGTCCAAATCCATCCAGGTCATGTCCAAGCCTCCATAAGCTGTCAATTCCAACCCTTTGCCGCGACAAGAGATGCCATCGCCAATCTCAGGCAGTGGATCCATCGTCATGAAGGAGGGATAGTCCAGCTCAAAGCCGAAGCGTTCGTTGTGGTAATGGGCATACCTTGTGGTTTGGGTCTGACAACCCGTTAAAAACACAAGCCACAGAATTAGAAGTATCGACTTCTTCATAATCATAAGTAGATGAGCAAAATTAGTTTACATATTGGACGCGAGACTACGGGACTGCGAGACTACGAGGCATTTGCTTGTCCCGAAGTCTCGAAGTCCCGTGTCCCGAAGTCAAAAGATATAGCAGTTTAATTTTGAATAGTTATTTATAGAATTAACCACCTTTTTTTTTCTTGATGTTCAGATCGTATCCTTTCGATGGCCAACCCATATAGATGTCAAGGCATACACTAATAATGAGCCAAACCACCATTAGCCACGAAAGAAATGACAACAAAACATCTTCGATGATCTCTTTTGTTGAGATGTACTCGATTTCTCTGTCATACAGATAGAAATATTCGTATGAGAAAATGCCGAAAGCCGAGATGAGTATACCAATGATATACCAAGTGATAATGCTAGTCATACTATTGTGGATTTTGGTTTGTGATTATGGCCTTCAGGCCGCGCAGGAAGCCGATGGGGCTTCCTGCAGCTGTTTGGCGGTCTTTGGGAGGAGGCGCTTGGCGAAGAAGATCACCAGGCGCTTGGCTTGGGCCATTTCCCTTTGTGAGCCTACCATAAGGTGGTAGAACACCGTTGTCTTGGTGTTGAAGACAATCGCCACGACGGGGCCATTACCTTGGGAACGCAGACGGATAGGTTCGACGCAGGGCTTGGCCTCGAAGGCTTTCCTTGTGAGCAACTCCACGCTCAGTTTCTTGAGCGAAAGCAACTTGTGACGGTAGGTCACCTCCCCAATGGTGACTTGTTCGTACCACACGTCGTTTTCGAAGGCGGTTTGGTGGGTTTCGTTGCCGGACGACTTGAGCATTTCGGCGAATTCCGTTTGGTTGACTTGATGGATCTCCATAGTATTATTGTTTTTTTGTTGATAATGGAGGGTAAAGACACCCCTGTGGCGCCCTGCCACATAATTACTATAGAACTATGATACGATTTTTTCAACCAAGAGAACAATAAAAATACTTTACCATAGTTTTTCTCCTCCTTTTCACGTTACCCATAGTATCTCATCCCCTCATAGTTATACTTCACAAAGTCCTTCTCCTTGTGGCAACCGGCTTGTAGGCGGGGCACCCATTCGTCCATGGGAACACCTTCTTTCAGGTAGGTGTTGATGGTCTCGCAGAAGAGATTGACTTCGTTAAGGATGTCCTCGCTGGTGTTGTTGGGGAAACCGAAACCTTCGGCTTCGTTGATATTGGAGACATACATGGAGGTGAAATAGCCCTGCAAGCCGTAACGTTCGGCAAAGCTGCTGGCAAAGCACCAAATGCCGATCATCTTCCTGTCCTTCAGGAGGTCGACAATACTACGGTCAACCACATAATTCAGCCAACTGGTACCGAATAGCCCGCTTGTGGTCCCGTGCCCGAGGCACATCACCAAGGGGTCGTCATCGCGCTTTAGTTGCGCGACGACCTCCTCCTTGGTAGGGTTGTACAATAATGTTACGTTCTCAAGACCCTCGTAGGTTTTCTTCAAACGAGTGGTGTCTTCCATCGTGTCAACGTGAATCACTATCATAATCTTTATATTGTTTATTGTTACTAACTAAAGAATCCTATCGGTTTTCGGCTATTCGTGTTGCGTCCGGCAATCTGTTCCTTCGAGCAGAGTTCTTCGATGTGGCTGAGGTCAGGGTCACCACCGAAGAGCAGGTGGTCGACCATCACCTTACGGGCAATGTTCTCTATCTGTCCACCACTGAAGTCGTAAGAGCGTGCCAACACGTTGGCGTCGGCATCGGCTAAATCGGGGATGAAGCTCTGCCAGATGTGCGTCTTGGCCTCAACACTGGGCTGGTGGAACTCCACCTTATACAGAAAACGTCTGTCAAAAGCGCTATCGAGGTTGCAAGTCAGGTTGGTGGTGGCAATCATAATGCCATCGATGTTCTCCATAGCCTCCAAGAGAATGTTCTGAATGGCATTCTCCGTCTTCTCGAGGGTGGGGTTGTTGCCTCCCACGCTTGTGCGCACCGAGAGCACAGCATCAGCCTCGTTGATGAGCAGGATGGGGATACGCTTCGACTTCTTCACCTTTTGGGCATAGCTCTCGAAGATGCCTTTCACTATCTTCTCCGTCTCTCCGTACCATTTGTCGCGGATCGACGAGATGTCGACCTGCATGATGTCGCGGCCCGTCATGCGAGCCAGCTGCAAGGCTGTCTCGGTCTTACCTGTTCCTGGGGTACCATAGAAGAGGCAGTTGAAGCCCTTACGCATGTTGGCTTTCTCCAAGCGTTCGCGTATGGCTTGCAGTTGTTCGTCCTCGAGCAGGTGCTGCAAGGTGTCGATTTGACCTTGATCCTCTTTGCAGTAGAACATGACCTTAGGTTTGATGTCAGTGCAACTAAGTATGTTGCTGTGGTCGTCCTCGTCGACTTCTTCAATATTATCGGGGATGTCGTACTCGCTGAGGAAGAGGTTACGCGCCTTATCGGTGAGCTGAAATAGGTTGCGTGCCATGAAGTTGTCTTGTCCGCTGATGGCAATTAGTCCTTCCCTGATGAAGGGGTGGCGCCCGTTGTTCATCATCAAGTCGAACTCGTCGTTGATGTCGTCAACGAGAAAATCCAGTTGGTCAAGGGGGATACTCACTTGGTGGTCGACAACGAGGCGCTTACAGAAATAGAGCAGATACAGCTTGTCGTAGTCATACACCCTCAAGCTGCTGATGGTGCGGGCGATGTTGAGCTGGGGGTTGTCCTTGAGCAGTTCCATGGTCTCGTAGAGCAGTTCCTCCTCGTCAATTTGGCTGTTGCGACCGGCTTCGCGCAGCAATCTGGTGAAGTGTTTCATAAACTCCTCGGGGCTTAAGTTGAACGTATTGACGACTGGCAGGGCCTCGTTGTTGCAGAAGGCCTTCTTAGCTTTCTCACTCAGCTGGTAGGCGGGGCTGTTGCCGTGAAACGTGCCACGTCGCCTGATGTAACGTCGGCGCATGAGCGACTTGAGGTCTTGTGTCTTCCTCATGATGGTGATGGGAGAGCATCCGAAGTAGTCAATCATTTCTCGGTTGCTCAACGACGACTCAGAGTCGGAGATGAAAGGGCAGAGCATGACAGCCTCATCGGGTGTCAGCTCCAAGTCGGCGGCCACTGACTCGATGAGAGCCTTGTGGCGCTTGAAGAACTTGTCATCCATCATGCAACCTTGGGCTAGGCAGATGAGCTGCTCGAGTTTATCGAGGAGGGTCATGTTTTTCAACTTCGTTTTGTTGACGGGGATGGTTTGTGCGTAGGTTGGAGTGAATACAGGTTCATCATAGTCAAAGGAGTCTTGCTTTCTTTTCATAAGGCGGGTGATTTAAAAGGTTCTTTATATTGTTTCGTCGGTCATTCTATTTATAGCGCCCCGAATGTGGGTTTTCAACCAAGGGCGTGAAAAAAAGTTTTGTCAGGCGCACATACGGTATGGTGAGCTGGCACCTTCGATGAAGGTGCGCAGCTTGCCGATGGCATTCTTGAGGCGCTTGTGAACGGCTGTCGTGCTGACATTGAGGTGTTTGGCAATCTCTTCAAGTTTCATTGCCTTGTTGTCGAAGCCATAATAGCAGCGAATCAAGAACTGCTCCTCTGGTTTGAGGGTGGCAAGGGCTTCGTTCAGTGTCTCAAGCTGCCAAGCCTGCTCGGCTTCCCAGTTGCAGCACATAGGGGTGTGGGTAAAGGTGTTCGTGTCGTCGAGGCAAGTGAAAAGGCTTACTTCTGTCTTAACGAGTTTTGGCCTTCCATTCACAACCTCTGGTACCATAATTACAAAGGAAGGATGCCAGCGGTTGATTTCTGCCACCATAGCATGCCAAATGCACTTGCTGGCATAGGTTTTGAACGACGCGTTACGGGTGCTGTCATAGTGGCATGCTGCCGAAACTAAGGCTTCGTAGCCGGCATCCGACAAGTCGCTTTCTGTCAGGCCGTGGAAACCCGTTTGGAGGTTTAGGAGTGATTGCGCCATCCCACTGACAAGGCTAAAGTGTGTCTCCACCAAATGGGACTGGTAGGCGTTGAGTTTGAGGTTGGTGTTGCTGTTCGTTGGGAGTTGCTGTTGGGTGTAACGGTCTTTCATAGGCGTGTTTTGTTTTTAAATTGTTGTATATTAACGAATTAATTTTGTCAAACGAGGCCAAGATAAGGGCAACGAAATCCAACCAATGCTCAAAACTGACATTATTTAGGAGTTCATAATCTTATATTGCGGGGCGATTTTAATCAAAAATCGTGCCGAAATGTTAAAAATTGGAAATATTTTTTTGTTTTTGTGGAGACGGAGTGCACACCGTCTCTACCATGTCATTCCCCTCTCACCGTCCGATTCAGACACTGGCAGAAATCCTTGGTCTTTTCGAACTCACTCAGTACCCAGTCGACGAGATGTGGGTCGGAGAGGCGCGCATCGGGGAGGTCTTGCACTAAGAGCCAGTCGCGTTGTTTGAAGAGCTCGGCCTGTGGGTGGTCTTTGGGATAGCCGTTGGGCACGCGTTTCATGGCGTGGCTGGTGTCGAGGTCGAAGCCTTTGGCTTTGGCGATGGCTTCCACCAACGGTTCGCCATTGAAGAGGATCTCGTCGCGGATGGTCTTCAGCATGGCCGTGTCGGGCATGTACATCCCCGTGCAGAGCATGTTGTGGCCGAGGTATTCCGACTCCTTGGCCTCCAGATGGAAGTAGTAGCCGCTCAGCATCGACTTCTTGCCTTCGGGACAGACGAATACGCCGAAATGGGTCTTGTAGGGCCGCTTGTCGGGCGAGAAGCGCGTGTCGCGGTAGAAACGGTAGGTGCAGTCCTTCAAAGTCAGGCCTTTGCAATTGTCGTCAAACTTCTGCACACCGGCGATGATTTGCTCAGCCAATGCATTGAAATTGGCCTGCGCCGTTTGGTATTGCTTCTTATGCTCTTGGAACCACGGGCGGTTGTTGTTATGTAGGACGTCGTCGAGGAAAGTGAGGATTTCTTCCATAGGAGTTTCAGATTTGGTGCAAAGATATGAAAAAAACGCGGATTACAAATCCGCAGGTTCATTGCGACGGATTGCAATCCGTCAGAAAGCCCGACAAGGGCTAGTGCAAAGCAGAGAAAAAGATTTATATTAGATTTGTTTAAGATTTGTTTCCAAAAAACACCGCCCTTTTTGCCATCAACGTCATGGAAAGGCCGCGGGCGACCATAAACATTAGGAAGGCAATCCACAAACCATGATTGCCGAAAGGCGGCATTAATAACAAGGTGGCGGGCAGGAATACGCCGATGGACGAGATGAGCATGGTGTTGCGGATGGCTCGCGATGCGGTGGCGCCGATGTAGACTCCGTCCCAAAGGAAGGCGGCGAAGGTGATGAGTGGGATGGCAGCCAGATAGATGTGATAAGGCTGGGCCATCGGGATAATGTCGGGCTGGTCGCTGACGAGGCCGATGAACCAATTAGGGAAAAGGGCATAGAGCACCGTGAAAGGTAGGGCAATCAGGAACCCCCAAATAAACAGCAGTTTTACTGTTTGTCGAAGTTGTTTTGCATCATGCGCCCCTGTGAATCGCCCCACCAATGCCTCGCCCGCGTAAGCGAAGCCGTCGGTGAAGTAAGAGAAGATGTAGAAGAACTGCATCAAAATCATGTTGACAGCCAGCATGTCATCGCCGAGTTTGGCCGATTGGTTGTTGAAATAGGCGATGCTCAGCACCAAAAGTATGCTGCGAATCATGAAGTCGGCGTTGACCTTGAAGAAACGCTTCAGTTTGTCGCCTTGCAATAGGATAACCCGACGGATGGGGATGAGGTGATGGCGGAACTTGGCAAACAGGAAAATGATGGCAGTCAGCAGGCCGCAATATTGTGCGATGACTGTGCCCAAGGCCACGCCTGTGACGCCCATGCGCATGGCGTTGACGAAGATAACGCTCAAGACGATGTTCACCACATTAGTCAGGATGGCGATAGTCATGGGAATGGTGGTGTTTTGCATTCCGATGTACCAGCCGTTGAAGGCATAGAGACAAAGTACCGCCGGTGCCGCCCAGATGCGCACGTGGAAATAGGTGGCAGTGTAGGCCAGCACTTCTTCGCTGCCGTTGAGCAACTTCATGCTTAGCCATTCCACGGCATTTTGAAGTGACAAAACCAAAACTGTGGCAATCAGTGCAATGCAAAGTGAGCGATAGAGCGAATAGGCAATTTCGGCGCGGTCGTTGGCACCGTAGGCTTGTGCCGTGAATCCCGTCGTGCCCGCCCGCATGAAGCTGAAAACGGAGTACATCACGCTGAAGATGGTGCCACCCAAGCCGATGGCCCCGATGTAGGCGAGGCTGTCCTGGTGCCCCATCAGCATCATATCCACGAAGCCCAACAGCGGCACGGTGATATTGCTGATGATGTTCGGAATGGCGAGCTTCAGTATCGAACGATTGAGCGAGTTTTTGGGCATTTGGGTTTTTGTTTTTGCGGATGCAAAAGTACAATAAACTTGCTTTTATTTCAGAGTTTTCTTTACATTTGCAGCAATAAAACGACACTCTTATGATATTCTACTTCAGCGGCTGTGGCAACAGCAAACATGTGGCGGAAACTATCGCCGCAGGACTCAACGACACATTGACTTTTATCCCCGAAGCAGCTCGCGAAGGCCGTTATGACTACACTTTGGCCGAAGGCGAAAGGCTTGGCTTCGTGTTTCCCATTTATTCTTGGGCACCGCCACGATTGGTACTTGACTTTGTGAAGAAACTGCAACTCAAAGCTAAGCCTGATTACCTCTATTTCGCCTGCACCTGTGGCGACAATTGTGGCCTCACGGAGAAGGTTTTCCGCAAGGCTGTGGAAGAAAAAGGCTGGTCGTTGTCTGCCTGTTTTAGTGTGCAAATGCCTGAAACCTACATCGGTATGGCAGGTTTCAAACTCGACACGCCAGAAAATGCCAAACTGAAGATTGACAAAGCAGACGATCTTCTGAAGCGAAATATTACGAGACTCATCAATAAAGAGCATTTCTCAGAAATGGTTGTGGGTAGCTTGGCATGGCTCAAGACGTACTTGGTAAATCCTGGTTTCAACCGCTCCGCTACCGATGACAGCAAATATCATGTCACTGAAGCCTGCATCCATTGTGGCAAATGCGTTGAGGCCTGCCCTTTAAAGAATATCTCCATCGAAGAAGGTCGCCCGAAATGGCACGGCCACTGCACGATGTGCATGGGTTGTTATCACCATTGTCCGGTGAATGCCATCCAATACGGCAAGGCCACGGTGGGAAAGGGTCAATATTACTTTGGGGGAAGATAATAAGCTATCAGCCGTCAGCTTTCAGCTTGGTCATTACAGTGCTGATAGCTGAAAGCTAATAGCTCAATTTAACAATTAAACAGTCAACACTTCAACAAAAATACATATCTTTGCGCCGCAAATTATTCATTATCAATTATAAATACTATGAAACACACACACTACTTTACTAAAGCATTACTTGCCATCCTAATGGCTTTCTTCTTTGGCACCGCTACTGCGGTTGCACAATGTGTAATTCCTATTGGCCCAGGACAATCTTATATTGAGAATTTTGAATCAGGTCAGATGGAATGTTGGACGGTGGAGACGACGGGTTCCGCCACTTGGGCGGTGATGGGCGGCACCAACACCAATGTGGTGGCCTTCCAAAATGCTTCTTCTGGCGACGAAGCCCGTCTGGTTTCGCCCACCTTCGACATGACAGGTAGCAGCAGTGCCACTTTCAGCTTCGGCTATGCGATGATGGCGCTTTATCCTCCTTACGACGAGCTTACGGTGAGTTACCGCACCTCACCGACCGACAACTGGCATCAACTAGGCAGCTATAGCCTTAGCGACTGGTCGAATACCTACGATGAATTGTTCACCCTTGAAGACCTGTCGTCCACGTTCCAGATTTCGTTTCTTGGGCATTGCAATGGTGGATATTATATCTTCATCGACGATATTGAGATTGCCGCTGCTGGGGGCTGTGCCCGTCCCATGAATCTACAGGTCACTGAGGTTTCGGCTTTTACAGCAATGCTTGGATGGTCGGCAGCAGGTAATGAGGAAAGCTGGACGGTGGATGTGAACGGACATCAAGCCACCGTAACTTCGCAACCCTATCTGATGGAGTATCTGGAGCCCAACACCGAATACACAGTTCGCGTCAAGGCCAATTGCGGTGAGGGACAAGAATCGGAGTGGTCCTATCCTTTGACATTCACCACTTTGTGCGACGTGATTACCGTCACCGACGACCGACCCTATTTCGACGACTTTGAAGCCTCGGAGGAATTCGTGTGCTGGCGGAGTGAAATCCTTTCAGGCAACGATGGTTGGGTGGTTGACCCTGGCTATCTCATCCTCAACAACACAGCCTTCTTCATTTGGTTGGGCGACGAGGCCATGCTCGTCTCCGCCCCCTTAGACATCACTGCCGTCACCCAACCTGTCCTTACTTTCAATCATAAGCAACGGTCACTGGGACAATTCGTTGACGAACTGTCGGTTTGGTATGCTACTTCGATAAACGATTATTGGCATCTCCTTGGCGAATATACCTATGCCTGCGAAGATTGGGAGACCATCACCCTTTCCTTGCCCGAGGCTTCGGATGCCTATCTCATCGCTTTCAAAGGCAAATCGCACGAAGCCGACGGTGTGTATGTCGACGATGTGCGAGTGGGCAACGACCCGAGTGTCGGCGTCGAAGAACAGCCGACCTTGGTAGCCACGGTCTGCCCCAATCCCACTACGGACAAGGTTACAGTGGAGACGAATGCCAACGACGGTCAGGTCGTTGTGTTTGACATGCTGGGCAAACAATTACTTACAACTTCAGTCATCGAAGGCCGCGCCGAACTAGACCTTAGCACTTTTGCCAAGGGCGTCTATATGGCACGCATTTCGAGTGAAACAGATACACGCACCATCAAATTGGTGAAGGAGTAAAGCTTTACGAATATAGGAATCTCCTGATACTACGCTTGGGTGTCTTCTCAAACTCCTTGTCAACGAGGACGATGGAAGACACCTTTGAGTATGCGGGCAGCATGGCGTTCAATGTGGCAAGGTTTTCGTTCATCAGCTCCTCCATACTCTTGTTCTGTAGGTCGTATTTCTCATCAGGATAGACCAGAGCGACAATCTTGCCTTGACGACCCACCACGAGCGACTCGACTACACCAGGCAGGTTGTTCACCTTGTCCTCAATCTCTT
>JAEEGJ010004399.1_pt1 | contig 47826 bp, 31 predicted proteins | sample 8958761 | NCBI WGS metagenome assembly JAEEGJ01 (sample SAMN16246546, study PRJNA631951) | gut metagenome | biome: gut microbiome; feature: rumen; material: RS-attached | host: Bos | place: Iran: Karaj | collected 2018-10
CAGCCTTTGTCAGTGCCGACAACTATGAGATGGGCCATCAGATGGGTGAGTATGTGGTGTCGCGTCTCAATGGAAAGGGCAAGGTGATGGAGATTTTAGGACTGAAGGGCTCTTCGCCGGCCGATGAACGGCATGATGGTTTCACTGATGCACTGAAGGATTCGGGTGTGGAGGTGGTGGCAACGATACAAGGCGACTGGACGGAGCCTACGGCCTACGAGGCGGTGAAAGCCTATAAGGGAGACCTCCAGGGCATCGATCTCGTTTTCGGTCACAACGACCGGTCTGCTATGGGTGCTCGCAAGGCCTTTTCAGAGCGTGGGGTGCAGTTGCCGCTCTTCTGTGGCATCGACGGACTGCCTGGTGAGAACGGTGGTATTAGGCAGGTACAAGACTCGCTGCTCGAAGCCTCTTATATTTATCCTACGCGTGGCGATCAGCTCCTTCAGATCGCATTGGATATCCTCGATGGAAAGCCTTATGAGAAAGAGACCATGCTCACGTCGGCTCTGGTGACACATGAGAATGCCAAGGTGCTGTTGCTCGAGAGCGACGAGGTGATGCGACAAGCCCAGAATCTGGAGAAACTTCAGGAGCAAGCCAGCGGCTATCTGCAGCAACTCGCCACGCAGCGCACGATAACGCTCCTGGCGCTGGTTCTGATAGCCTTGTTATTACTGGTCTTGGTGCTCTTCATCCTATACCATCGTGGCAAGGTCTCGGCTCAGCACGAACGAGTGGTCAATAACCTGTGGAATCTGGAGATTCCCGTTGAGCAGGAACAGGAAACTGAATCAGAGGCGTCCACTGCGGAGCCTGAAGAACAAGATAAAGAATCTGGAGAATCTTCTGATGATGTTCAGGAACCCCTCTTTATCGTGCATTTTAAGAAAGTGGTTGAGTCACGTTTGTCCGACAGCGATCTGAGTGTCGACGATCTGGCATCAGCGATGAATCTCAGTCGCGTACAACTCTATCGCAAGGTAAAGTCCATCTCTGGTTCATCGCCTGTAGAACTGCTTCGTACGGCTCGTCTCAATCGCGGTTACCAGCTTCTGCTCACATCGGGCAAGAATGTGTCCGAGGTGGCTTACGAAGTAGGTTTCACTGCACCCAGCTACTTCACCAAGTGCTTTAAGGACGAATTCGGCGTCAGTCCTTCTGATTTGCAAGCGAAATAAAGTGTTAGTATTAATCGTTCATTCTGTAGCAGAATTGTTTCAAATAGTCAGTTTTGCTGCAGAATGAACGATTTTTGCATGTTGATGAAACATATTTTATCAGCGATATGGTGAAATCTACCTACCTTTGCACCAGAAAAAATGCTTCATACAATATGTTAGAGAATTAGTTAGTTAATTGTTAATAGTTAGGTTAGTTATTAAGTTAGAAAGATTGCTTTCAGGAAAAAGGCGCAGCTCGTGAGAGTCGCGCCTTCTTTCGTTTGACGGGCTTTTTTTACAAGGCCTTCCAACACTTTTTCCAAGGCCTACAAAAAAGTGTTACGAGGCCTTCCAGCAAAAAATGGATGGCCATCCCGGTTCTGTTTGCAAAAATCGTTCATTTCTAGCAAAAATGTTGCATTGAAACAAATCTTGCACGGGATGAACGATATTTTTACGCCCTCGCATGATAGATATATTACTTTTGCAGCAGATTTTAATTCACAAGAGTACTAATCAATTTAAAGATCAACAATGAAACAACTGAAAAAACTTTTTCTGAGTTTGCTGGCTCTTCTGACGAGTACTATAATGTACGCGCAGACAGAGATCAGTGGAACGGTGATCGACCCAACTGGCGAGACGGTTATCGGAGCCACAGTCATGGAGAAGGGAACCTCGAACGGTACGATTACTGATTTCGACGGTAACTTCAAGATTAAGGTAAAGGAAGGCGCAACGCTCGTTTTCTCCTTTATCGGATTCAAAACTGAGGAACTGCCCGCCAAGCAGGGTATGCAGGTAACCATGCAGGACAATGCCAAGGAACTGGCCGAGGTGGTGGTGACTGGTTATCAGACCCAGCGTAAGGCCGACTTGACGGGTTCTGTATCTGTGGTAGAGGTGAAGGAACTGAAGACCTCTGCTGACACCGACCCCATGCGAGCCCTGCAGGGTAAGGTGCCAGGCATGACCATTACCAGCAACGGTTCGCCTGTAGGTGCGGGCACCGTGCGTATCCGTGGTATCGGCTCATTCAATTCTTCACAGGATCCTCTGTTCGTGATCGACGGTGTGCCTACAACGACCAACCTGAACACGCTGAACATGAACGATATCGAGTCGATGCAGGTGTTGAAGGATGCTGCTTCGGCCTCTATCTATGGTAGCCGTGCTGCTAACGGTGTGATCATCATCACCACCCGTAGCGGTAAGAAAGGCGACAAGGTAAAGGTTGATTTCTCTGCCAACCTGACTGCTCAGTTCTACAACGCCCAGTCGAAGATGAAACTGGCCAATACGGCTGAGTATGCTACGGCGATGGCTCAGGCTGCCATGAACGACGGTATTGATCCCGAGGCCTACGCCAACAACTACGGTCTGACACTGCACGCCAAGGCTGGTGTGCCCATCTCGGCCTACAACCCGGCTACCGGGCAGATGGAAGACTTTGTAGTGAATGGTAGATACGATGGTTACCTCAACGACAATGGGGGCAGAAGGACCATGCGCTTCAGCGATACCGACTGGTTGAAGGAGATTTCACGCACAGGCTTCTCACAGAACTACGACCTCTCGATCTCTAATGCTACAGAGAAGTCATCGGCCCTCTTCTCCTTTGGATATAAGAAGAACACCGGTATTCTGAAATACACTGATTTTGAGAGTTTCTCAGGTCGTATCAATACCAGCTTCAAGGTGAACAAGCTGATTACCTTGGGTGAGAACGCTACGATTACCTATTCGAATCAGGTGGACTGCCAGCCTTTGGAGAATGCGCTGAAGATGGCGCCAACACTGCCCGTCTATGAAGAGGACGGCGTAACTTTCTCTGGTCCGGTGGGTGGTATGAGTGACCGCCAGAACCCGCTGCGTGAACTTTATCACAACCGCGACAACCGCCTGAAGATGTGGCGTATCTTTGGTAATGCATTTATTAACATCGAGCCTGTCAAGGGTCTGCTGCTTCGTTCAAACTTTGGTCTCGACTTGTGGTCAGAGAATATTCATAGTGTGACTTATACATGGCATTCTGACGTTGTTAACAATTCAACTCCATCTGCCAACATGGGTGCCAAGACCTCGGTGAAGTGGACCTGGTCAAACACGGCGAATTATAATTTCAATATTGGTATCGACAATTCATTCATCGTGCTGGGTGGTATCGAACTCCACAGAGACGTGGAAGACCGTTCGAATGCCTATGCTCAGATGTTTGCACTTGAGAACTACGATTATATGTTCCCTGATGCAGCTACTGGCACACAGCGTGCAGGCGGTATTCAGGAAGGCTACAACCTCGTATCATTCTTCGGTAAGGTTGACTACAACTGGAAGGATCTGCTGCTCGCTTCATTCACTATCCGTCACGACGGTTCCAGCCGCTTCGGTGAGAACAACCGCTACGGTACCTTCCCCGCTGCAACACTCGGTTATCGTATTTCGCAGCATCTCGGACAGGATTGGATCGACGATATCAAGGTACGTGCTTCTTGGGGACAGACTGGTAACCAGGCGATTTCAAACTATGCTCGTTACGGACTCTATGCTGCCACATACGGTGGTGGCCGTAACGAGTCGACAGCCTATGACCTCAAACTGGAAGGCAGCGGTATCTTCCCCTCTGGCTTCCGTGCCACACAGGCTCAGAACAACGACCTGAAGTGGGAGACCACCGAGCAGTGGAACTTCGGTCTCGACTTCCGTTTCCTAGGCAGTTCGATCTATGGTACCTTTGATACATATATTAAAAAGGTAAAGGATATGCTGATCAACCCTGCTTACCTGGGTTCGATGGGTGAGGGCGGTGCCAGCTGGCTCAACGGTCCTAGCCTTCAGAACTGGGGTATGGAGTTCTCTCTCGGCTATCGTCATACCACTGAATATGGTCTGTCATACAACATCAACGGTAACCTCGACTTCTATCGCTCCAAGGTGACTTACTTGCCTGAGACGACGACTGGTTCGTATGTTCACACAGCCAAGGAGAATCTAGTGGAGTCTGGCCGTCCTTACGGTTCAATCGTAGGTTATGTGGTCGACGGTCTCTTCCAGAATCGTGAAGAGGTGCTGGCCAGTGGTCAGGATAACGCCCGCGTGGGTGGTCTGAAATATGCCGACCTCGATGGTAATGGTGTTATCAATGAGCAGGACCAGACTTGGATATTCTCGCCCGTGCCCAACTTCTCTTGGGGTCTGAATATTGAATTAGGTTATAAGGACTTCGACTTCTCGATGTTCTGGCAGGGTGTTGCCGGTCAGGACGTGTACAACGACCAGAAGTTCCAGACCGACTTCTACAGTATCACTGATGCCGGTTCAAACAAGGGCAGCCGCATGCTCGATGCATGGACAACAGCTAATACAGGCTCTGATATTCCTGCTCTGACCACTAACAACACAGGTAATGAGAACCGTACTTCTACCTACTTCGTTGAGAATGGATCCTATGGCAAGCTCCGTCAGGTACAGATAGGCTATAACCTGCCGAAGAGCCTGATCAGCAAGCTGAACATGTCGAGTGCCCGCGTCTATATCTCTGGTCACAACCTGCTCACAGTGAAGACAAGCAGCCTGACCTGCTCTGATCCTGAGAATCCCCGTTGGATGTATCCTAACAGCACCAGCATCTCATTCGGTATCCAGACCTCTTTCTAAAGGTAAAAAGGTAATTATAGAGTTTATAGTTTAAAGTTTATAGTTTATAGATTATGAAGACAATATATCAAGCAATCTGCGCAGGTCTGATCGTATGCGGGACACTGACTTCTTGCGACAATTTCATCGATGTTGATCCCAAGGGCGTCATCAGTGAGGGTCTGGCAATGAGCCAGCCTGAGGAGATGGTGACGGCAGCATACGCCAAACTTGGTGACGACTGGTACACCTATCCGTTTAACCTCTGGCCCTATGGCGACGTGTCATCCGACGATGCTATGAAGGGCGGTTCTGGAACGACCGATACCGACTACCATCCCGTTGAGGTGTGGTCGACACTGACAGCCTCTACCCCTGGTGGCCACATGGATGAACTCTGGTATCAACTCTATTGCTCTATCAGCCGTTGCAACCGTGCTTTGGTTTCATTAGCCAATAGCGACGACATGGATGCACAGACGAAGACCATCCGTGAGGGTGAGGTGCGTTTCCTCCGTGCTCATTTCTACTTCAAGCTTGTGCAGCTCTGGAATCAAGTGCCCTGGATCGACGAAGATGTTTATTCCGTACATTCTGAGGAGCAGACCCGTAATGATGTGTTTACTCACGATGAGCTGATGCAGAAAATCATTGATGACTTTAAGAAGGCCTACGACGTGCTGCCTGAGAAGCAGGCCGACGGAGGACGTGCCAACAAGATCGCCGCTGCCGCTTATTTGGCCAAGTGCTACCTGACAAGAGCCTGGGGTGACGGCTATGAGGCAACGACGGGCGTGAACCATATCAATCAGGAGTATATGCAGAAGGTGCTGGAGTACACCAAGGTGGTGGAGAACTCACAGTATGGCTATCTGGAGGACTTCGGCGATATCTTCCTGCCCGAATACAAAAACTCCAAGGAGAGCATCTTCGCTGTGCAGCACTCTGACTATCAGGACGACAATACGCTCTACGGCCGTGGCAACTGGAGCAACATGCTGAATGGTTGCTGGGGTATCTGGTCGTGCGGATGGGACTTCCACAAGCCCACACAGAATCTGGTGAATGCTTTCAAGACCAAAGACGGTCTGCCCATGTTTGATGACTATAACAAGGAGATTGCTTATCCTATCAATGGAATACCTAATTCGCAGAAGTGGGATCCACGTTTGTTCCATACTGTCGGCATGCCTACCTTCCCCTACAAATATGAGACAGAATTTGTAAATGCTCAGGGCGAATTGAAGAAGATGATGACTATGGACAATTCGCGTACACCTAATACCTATGGCTACTATGCCTCGATGAAGGAGGTGCCACAGCGCTCAAAGGGTGAGACGTTTGACAATCCCTGGCAGGCATTTGCCATGAACGACTACGTGCTGCGTTACACAGACGTAATGCTGATGCGTGCAGAAGCCCTGATTGAGACTGGTGCGCTCGAGGAGGCCCGCACCATCATCAATGCCATCCGTCAGCGTGCCAAGAACTCTGTAGCCAAGCACATTGCCTATGCAGCCGACCAGTGTGATATTGCGCTTTATCCTTCATCTTATTTCAGTTCAAAGGAGCAGGCCCGCAAGTGCTTGCAGTGGGAGCGCCGTCTGGAACTCGCTATGGAGAATGGTCGCTACTTCGACCTGCGTCGTTGGGGCATCGCCTCTCAGACACTTAATGCATTCTTTGAGAAAGAAAAGGATGTGGTCTACGAAGGTCAGACCTATGCTCAGTACTATAAGGATGCCCACTACACACCGGGCAAGAACGAGTACTTCCCGCTGCCTTATAACCAGCTCTATTATGTGCCAGGACTCTATGTGCAGAACAAGGGATATAATTAAATTGAAAATTGATAATTGAAAATTAAGAGTTATGAAAAAGATAACATTCATTATATTGGCGATGCTTGCACTTGTCATGACCGCCTGTCAGGATAAGGACATCGAGCGCGAGGGCATGAAACTGACAGCCCCTGATGCTGCCCAAATTACCGGCCAGCTCTCTGGCGACGACTACGTTTGGACATGGCCGTCACAGAACGGTCAGATGCGAGTGACTATCTATCGCAACGGTACCCTCTCGGGCAGCGAGACAGTCAGCGGCAATAGCTATACCCACAAGAATATTCCTACCAATGTGCCGTTTGAGTATGTATTCAAAGTCACGGATGGTAACAATGTCTCTACAGGTGTGATCAAGGCTTATACCCGTGAAGGCGCAACCTCTATCACAGGCGTTCAGATGAGTCAGGTTGATAAGACTGGTGGTTACGATGCACTCGTAGAGTGGAACCAGGCAGCTGACGCTTCGAGCATCCTGCTGACAGCCACCAACGGCAAGCGTACGATCAATGAAACACTCCCTGGCTCTGCCAAGAGTTATACCATCAGCGATGTGGAGACAGGCGACACGTGGGAGGTTAAGTTGGTGGCCAAAAATGAGAAGGGTACATCTCTTTCGACTACCGCTTCTCTCCGTATCGGTAAGACGGCCATCGGTTTCCTGAGCATCTATGCTACGCCAGAGGAACTGGTAGAGAAGGGCGATGACGACGAGGCTTCTGCCTGGTTGTGGCTGCACGAGACCTATCCTACGGCTCAGTTCATTCCTTTCAGCACCGTCTCTTCTGTCGATGTGATAGATCCCTACCGTGTGCTCTTCTGGTTGCGTGACCTTGAGGGTGTGAGCGAAAGCGACGTTTGGAACATCCCTGCCGATGTGGAGGCTGCAACACCAGCGATTAAGGAATGGTATAAGAATGGTGGAAGCATGCTGCTTTGGAGTCATGCTACTGTCTATGCTGGACATCTGGGTCGCATCAGCCTCGATGAAATGAAGAGCAACGACCATGCCTTTGGTTTCGGTGAGGGTGGTATCAATGAAGATACCTGGCGAATGGCTGTAGAACTTAATCCCGACCACAAGTTCAAAAAGGATCACTCATCGCATCCTATCTACAAAGGTCTGGAGGTGGAGACTAATGCAGACACGAAGCTTATCGCCTTCAAGGGCCCGGGCTGGACAGAAGACCACAACTGTCTCTACTTCAATCTGCCAAGCCTGTGGACCGGTATCGGTAATCAGGAAGAGGCCTGCTACACACAGTGCACACAGATCTACGGTGTCTATCCTCTCGGCACTTGGGACAGCCAGATCTGGTGGGTCAGCCAGATGAATGTCTGGGAGGCTCAGCAGGGTAACACAGAGTTCAAGGGTACACTCCTCTGCATCGGTAATGGTGGTTGTGAGTTCTCAATGAAGAACCGCGACGGCTCACCCGACAAGAGTGCACATCCGAAGAACAATATCTATCAGGACAACGTGCTCAAACTGGCCAAGAACTCTCTGGAATATCTGAAGACGAGATGATGCTAAGAAGAATTTCAATGATGATGGTGACCGCTGCAATGGCGGTTACCTTCATCGGGTGCTCGAAGGACGATGACCATAAGCAGGATTATAATCCGCTGATCGATGACCCGAAGACGGAGGAACCTACCAAGCCTAGTGAACCTTCGACTCAGACGGGCTACAATGAGCAGTATCGTCCGCAGATTCATTTCACACCCGCCAAGAACTGGATGAACGATCCTAACGGAATGGTTTATGTCGACGGAACCTATCACCTCTTCTATCAGTATAACCCACAAGGCAACGGCTGGGGTAATATGTCGTGGGGTCATGCCACAAGTACTGACCTGATCCATTGGAAGGAACAAGCGGTTGCTCTCACTCGCGATGAATTAGGCGATATCTTCTCAGGCTCTGCCGTGATTGACAAAGACAATACCGCAGGCTTTGGTGCAGGTGCGATGGTAGCCCTCTATACATCGGCTTCCGGAGCCCAGCAGCAAAGTGTGGCTTACTCTACTGATGGAGGCGTTAATTTCACTCGCTATAGTGGTAATCCTGTTATCAAGAACAACGATGATAATCTCCGAGACCCGAAGGTGTTCTGGCATGCCGACTCTAAGCAATGGGTGATGGCCTTGGCTAAAGGTTGGGCGAAGGGTGTGGAGCTGTATGGCTCTAGCGATCTGAAGAACTGGAATCATCTGAGCACATTCGTTGTCGATCTGCCTGGCCGTCCTAATTTCCAGTGGGAGTGTCCCGACCTGATCCAGTTTGGCAATAAGTGGGTGCTGATTGTCAGCGTCAATCCTGGTGGTCCTGTCCTGGGTTCTGGCATGATGTACTTTGTAGGCGATTTCGATGGCAAGACATTCAAGGCCGATGCGCTCGACTATCCACTATGGCTCGACTACGGTATGGACAACTATGCGGGTGTGACGTGGAGCAATACTGGCGATCGTAAAATCATGATTGGCTGGATGAACAATTGGAACTATGCAGGCGATGTACCTTGCTCACCTTGGCGTTCAGCTATGACACTGCCACGTGAACTGAAACTGACGGAATATGGCGGTAAACCTTTACTCTGTTCTCCCGTAGTCAGTGAGATTGATAAGATTGCAGGCCAATGGCAAGCCGTCAGCACTGATGTCCTGCCTCTTGATGCACAGAAGTCGGCCTATCAGTTGCGAGTGAACGTGAGTATGGACCAGAATTCCACCATTACGCTTAGCAACGGCAACGATGAGAAGTTTGTTATCGACATCTTTGCCAGTACACGTTCGCTTGCCGTGAAGCGCAATGCGGCTACCGGCAAGACAAGCTTTAACGGCAGCTTCTCAGTTCCGTCTATACAAGCTCCGTTTAATGTTGAGGGAGATATGGTCGTTGTTGATTTGTTCGTCGACCAATCGTCTGTCGAACTCATCACTCAAGATGGTGCCATGTCGATGACCAATCTCGTCTTCCCGCAGTCGATTTATGACCATATCTCTATGACCAATCCGAAGTGTAGCGTCCAGGTACGGTCACTGAGTAGAATATGGTAATCGTCAATCTGAAACACTAAAGAAAAATCGTTCATTGCTCAGAAAAATGTTGCGATGAACGATTTTTCTTAAAAAATGAAACATAAATTATAGTGTGAGAGCCTCATTTGCTGTAACTTTGCAGCAAATTCAAAAATAATCAAATGAATAACAAAATGAAAAGAACGGTATTTTTATTGTTGGCAGCGATGCTGACGACGGCTTTGATTAAGGCTCAGGTGACACCGATGGTGTTGGGCGACAGTCATGCCATGCTGAAGATGGAACAAGGTAAGAAGTATGTGCTCCTGCCCGTGCAGGAATCAGAGGACATTGCTTCGATTGCAGTATTGAACAACCAAAACGACATGGTGCAGCGATTGAATGTGAAGTTGGCCGTTGATCGCGTGGACTATTATGTGCCTTACGAGTTGAAGGGTGCCTGTCTGTTTGATATTGAATTTCGTGGAGACAGACGTCAGAAGGGTGCTGTGGGCGAGTTCGTCTGCTGGAAGGATATAAAGTTCTCCAACACCTTCGACACCACCAACCGTGAGCGCTTCCGTCCAGCCTATCATCATACGCCTCTCTACGGATGGATGAACGATCCTAACGGTATGTTCTATAAGGATGGTGTATGGCACCTCTACTATCAGTATAACCCCTATGGTTCACAGTGGGAGAATATGCACTGGGGTCACTCAACCTCACGCGACTTGATTCATTGGGAGCATCAGCCAATGGCTTTGGAGCCGGACTGGCTGGGTAGTATCTTCAGTGGTTCGTGTGTAACAAATGGTGACGAGATTGTTGCCCTTTATACTTCTGCAGGCCATCATCAGACACAGTCGATGGCTGTGTCGAAGGACGGTGGACGCACGTTCCAGAAATACGATGGCAACCCAGTGCTGACGACCAGTGATGTGGCTGACTTCCGCGATCCAAGACCATTCTGGAACGAGGATATCCGCGCCTGGAACCTTATCCTGGCAGCAGGTCAGGAGATGCGCATCTATTCCTCGAAGGATTTGAAAGCGTGGAAGTACGAGAGTTCTTTTGGCAAGGAGTACGGCAATCATGGTGGTGTATGGGAGTGCCCAGACCTGTTTAAGATAGACAACAAGTGGGTGTTGATCTGTAACATCAATCCTGGTGGTCCTTTTGGTGGAAGTGCTACCCAGTACTTTGTGGGCGACTTTGATGGTAGGAAGTTCACCTGTGAGTCGATGCCGAAGGTAACGAAGTGGCTTGATTATGGTAAGGACCACTATGCTACGGTCTCTTTCTATAATGCTCCTGAGAACCGTCACGTGGTGCTGGCGTGGATGTCGAACTGGCAGTATGCCAACCAGGTGCCAACTAAGCAGTATCGCTCGGGTAATTCCATTCCTCGTGACTTGGGCCTGTTCACCTGTGGTGAGGAGACTTACGTGAGTGTGGTGCCCTCAAAGGAGATGTTGGCTGTGCGTGGTGCTAAGATCAAAAAACCGACAGAAGCCTGCGAAATCATCGTTGATGTGAAGAATCAGGCCGAAATCGTACTGTCGAATGCGAAAGGCGAGCAGGTGGTGATGATCTATGACGGTCAGAAACAGACTTTCAGCATGGATCGCATGAAGAGTGGTGATGTCAGTTTCAGTGATGCCTTCCCATGCGTGACGGAGGCTCCTACCTATGGACAGATTAAGCAATTGCGCCTATTCATCGATCGCTGTTCTATCGAGGTGTTCGATACAGATGGTAAGATGGCAATGACCAACCTCGTCTTCCCCTCTGAGCCGTATAATATAATCAAAGTTAAGGGTGGCAAAGCCACTATCTATGAGATTAAATAACAAATAAAATCAATATGAAACAGACAAAACTTGCCCTCATCCCTGTGATGTTCTGCTTCTTCGCCATGGGTTTTGTTGACCTGGTGGGCATTGCATCCAATTATGTGAAGGAAGACCTCGCGCTGAATGATTCGACAGCCAACATCTTTCCGTCACTCGTATTCTTCTGGTTCCTGATCTTCAGTGTACCGACAGGTATGCTGATGAACAAGATCGGGCGTAAGAACACTGTTCTCCTCTCGTTGGTGGTAACTATCGTCTCGCTGCTGCTGCCGCTCTTCGGTGAGAATTTTGGCATTATGCTCTGTGCCTTCTCGCTGTTAGGCATTGGCAACGCCCTGATGCAGACATCACTCAACCCGCTGGTTTCTACCGTGATGGGTGGCGGCAACCTTGCCTCTACACTCACCTTCGGACAGTTTATCAAGGCCATCGCCTCATTTTTGGCACCATATCTTGCCATGTGGGGTGCTACGCAGGTAATTCCCACGTTCGGCTACGACTGGCGCGTGCTCTTTGCCATCTATTTCGTGGTGGGTATTCTCGCTGCCGCCCTGTTGTCTGTCACGCCTATTGAAGAGGAGAAGATTGAGGGTAAACCATCTACTTTCGCAGAGTGCCTGAAACTCTTGGGAACGCCCATCGTGTTGTTGTCATTCTTGGGCATCATGTGCCATGTAGGCATTGATGTGGGTACGAACACCACAGCTCCGAAGATCCTGATGGAGCGTCTGGGCATGACGCTTAATGACGCTGCCTTTGCCACAAGTCTCTACTTCATCTTCCGTACTATCGGTTGTCTGACAGGCTCATTCTTTCTCCGTGTGATGAACAACCGTAGTTTCTTTATTATCAGTGTCGTGATGATGGCTCTCTCGATGTGCGGCCTCTTCATTGGCACCGAGAAGTGGATGCTCTATACGGCTATCGCCCTCGTAGGCTACGGCAACTCGAATATCTTCTCCATCTGTTTTGCCCAGGCTCTGACAGCTATGCCGCAGAAACAGAACGAGGTGAGCGGTCTGATGATTATGGGCCTCTTTGGCGGCACCATCTTCCCATTGCTGATGGGCTTTATGAGCGACGCCATGGGACAGGCAGGAGCCGTTATCATCATGGCCATCGGTGTTGTCTATCTGTTTACTTATATCAAACAACTTAAAACCCAAAATTAAAATGAAAAGATATATCGTTGGCCTCGGAGAGGCTTTATGGGATGTACTTCCCGAAGGAAAGAAACTGGGCGGAGCCCCTGCAAACTTTGCTTATCACGCAGGCCAGTTCGGTCTGGATACCATTGCCATCAGTGCCTTAGGTGAGGATGATCTGGCAGAAGAAACCATCGAGGCTCTGAAAGAGCACAATCTGAACTACCTGATGCCTCGGGTGCCTTATCCTACAGGTACGGTGCAGGTGACACTGGCCGAGGGAGGAATCCCTACGTATGAAATCAAGGAAGGTGTGGCTTGGGACAATATCCCTTATACCGATGAAATGGCCGAAATTGCCAAGAATGCCCGTGCCGTCTGTTTCGGTTCTCTGGCTCAGCGCAATGGTGTTTCCCGTGAGAACATTCGCAAATTCCTGGCTGAAACGCCAGCCGATTGCCTGAAGATCTGTGATATCAACCTGCGTCAGCAGTTCTATTCGAAGGAAATACTCGAAGACTCCTTCAAGCTTTGCAACATCCTGAAGATTAATGACGAGGAACTGGTGGTCGTGAATCGTATGTTTGGCTATGATGGATTAGACATGCGTCAGACCTGTGAGAAGATGGTTCAGGACTATGGACTGAAGATGCTGGTACTGACTTGTGGCACTAACGGTTCGTATGTCTTTACTGACGATGGCCTGACTTCATTCCAGGATACACCGAAGGTGGAAGTGGCTGATACAGTCGGGGCTGGCGACTCTTTCACAGGTAGTTTCTGTGCCTGCATCCTGAACGGGAAACCTGTACAGGAGGCTCACAAGACTGCTGTTGCCGTCAGTGCTTTTGTCTGCACACAGAATGGTGCTATGCCCATCGTACCTAATGAATTGAAGAAATAATCACTGGAAAATCAGTGTGGTTAGTTTCTCTGTGGCGAACAGTTCGTTCGCCACTTTTTGTATGTCTTCGGCTGTGACTTTGTCGATGCTGTCGTAAAGGTGGGTGATGTCTTTTTCCCAGCCATAATGAAGGAAACTCTTTCCAAAATCGAGGGCAAACTGTTCGCGGTTGTCGCAGGCGATGGCAATCTGACCTTTCAGTTGACGCTTGGCATTGTGTAATTGAGTGGCACTAAGGGGTTTTTGCATCACCTTGTCGAGTTCGCGGCGTACCAGGTGTAGGCATTTCTTTACGTCGTGAGGATCGCAGCCGAAATAGACACTCCAGATGCCTGTGTCGCTGTAACTCACCATCGTGCTTTCTACAGTGTAGACCAGTCCGTTGCGCTCGCGTAGTGAGAGGTTCAGACGGGCATTCATGCTAGGCCCTCCTAAGATATTATTAAGAAGGTAAAGAGGTATGCGAAGTGGATGATGAATATCGTAGGCCCGTGTGCCAAGCATGACGTGGGCCTGATGCGTGCCGAGGGAACGGCAGATGTTTTTCCCCGTCAGGGGCTTGGGAATGATCGGATGATCCGGAACTTTCGGATGATTCGGAATGCCTGAACGATTCAGTAATGTGCATAGACGCTTGAAGTCCACATCACCAGAAGCAAAGAAAATGGCATTATCCGGACGATAGTATCGATGTACGAAACGTAGGGCGTCGTCCGTCGTATAAGTGCGCAATTGCTCAGCTTTGCCAAGGATGTTGTGTCCTAAGGGATGGCCCTCAAAGAGGATATTTTCGAATTCGTCGTAGATGAGTTCCGCTGGCGAATCGTTATAACTCTCAATTTCATCGCAGATTACTTCTACTTCCTTATCAATCTCCTGCTGTGGATATTGACTGTGGAAGACGATATCTGTCAGTACGTTCACAGCTTGAGTGAAGTGTTCTTTCGAGATGGCAGCATAGAAAGTGGTGTCTTCCTTGTTGGTGAAGGCGTTAAGTTCACCGCCCAAGCCTTCCAAGGCGTTGATAATCTGTAGGGCATTGCGCTTTTCGGTACCCTTGAAAGTCATGTGCTCGCAGAAATGAGCCATACCCTCTTCACCAGGACTTTCATCACGCGTTCCTGCAGCTATCTGGTAGCCACAGTAGACTACCCGCGAAGCAGATGGCAGATGGATGATCCGCAGGCCGTTAGGGAGAGTATGAGTGTTGTATTTTGCCATTTTGCCCGCAAAGGTACTAATTTTTTCTTATTCTTAATTCTTAATTCTTATTTTATTTGTATCTTTGCACCATCAATTTATATAAATTATGCGAAAAGTAATAGGAATTGGCGAGACAGTTCTCGATATCATCTTTAAAAATGACCAGCCTATTGGCGCTGTGCCTGGCGGGTCTGTTTTCAATGGCGTTATCTCTTTGGGTCGCTCAGGCGTACCAGCCTCGTTTATCAGCGAGACAGGCAACGATCGTGTGGGAGAACGCATCATCGCTTTCTCGCGTGAGAATGGGGTGAATGCGGATAATATTGCCGTCTATCCGGAATCGAAATCACCAGTGTCTCTGGCGTTCCTCAACGAGAAGAACGATGCAGACTATATCTTCTATAAAGATCATCCGCACGACCAGATGGATTTTGTTTATCCTGACATCCAGCCTGATGACATCGTGATGTTCGGCTCTTACTATGCCGTTAATCCCGTGATTCGTCCGCAGATGGCGGCTTTCCTTGATCACGCCAAAAACAACGGAGCTATTATCTATTACGATGTCAACTTCCGTTCCTCGCACAAGCATGAGGTGATGAAACTGACCCCCAATCTCCTGGAGAACTTGGAATATGCCGATATCGTGCGCGGCTCTGCAGAGGATTTCGACGTGTTATATAAGAAGACGGATGCAGATGCCATCTATCGTTCACAGATTGCTTTCTATACCAAGAACTTCATCTTTACGCAGGGCAGCGATCCTGTGGAACTGAGGGCTGTGGGCGATATCAAGAAACAGTATGAGGTGGAGAAAATGGAAACGCTGAGTACTATCGGTGCGGGCGATAACTTCAATGCAGGCTTCGTCTATGGCCTGATCAAGTATGGCATCACAAGGGAGATGATTCTGAACGGCTTCAAAGAGGCGTTGTGGGACAAGCTGATAGCCTGCGCCCAGAAGTTCTCTGCCAATGTCTGCAAAAGCATCGATAATAGCGTCGACAAGGCTTTTGGTCAGCAGATGGCGCAGGAGATGCAGGCTTATCTGCAAGAAAGCCTATAAGCTTCCTTAGGATTGAATGATCTGGCTGATTTCTTCGATGGAATCAGCCTTTTTTATGTATTGCTGCCAATCGCCACGAATCATACCTTTGCTCTGCAAATCGTTGAGCAGGGCAATGAGCGAATCCCAGAAACCTTTCATATTATAAAGGATCACCTTCTTCTGATGATAGCCGATTGTGGCAGAAGAGGCAATGGTAAAGATTTCATCGATGGTGCCAATACCACCAGGCAGGGCAATAAACACATCGCTCTGGTCCATCATCAGCTGTTTTCTGTCGCTGAGGTTATCACAGGGAATATCCACATCGACATAGTCGCTGATACGACCACTATCCTCAACAATCAACGGGACGATGCCAATGGTATGGCCTCCTGCTTCCTTTGTGGCCTTGGCAACACACTCCATCAGTCCCTGATTCACACCGCCATATACGATGGTATGGCCCTTCTCTGCAGCCCACTTTCCAAGCTCTTCCGTTAACGTAAAGAACTCAGGATCAATCTGCTGATTCGCAGAACAAAATACACATATCTTCATATCTGCTGCAAAGATACGAATTTTTTTTGTATCTTTGCACCCAAGATGAAGACTTTTGAAGAATTAGGCGTCAGCGGAGAGATCTGCAAGGCCATTGAGGAGTTGGGATTTGTGCAGCCAATGCCTGTGCAGGAGGCGGTGATCCCCTATCTCTTAGAGAACAAAAACGATGTGATTGCCCTTGCTCAGACGGGTACGGGTAAGACGGCAGCCTTTGGCATTCCCCTGCTGATGCGTATTGACACCTCACGACGCAGTCCGCAGGCTTTGGTGCTGAGTCCCACGCGAGAATTGTGCTTGCAAATTACAGACGACATCCGCGACTTTGCCAAATATATGGATGGCGTGCATGTGGAGGCGGTCTATGGCGGTGCTTCGATAGAGCCTCAGATGCGTGCGCTGAAAAAGGGCGTGCAGATTATCGTGGCCACACCAGGTCGTTTGGTTGATTTGAAGAACCGTGGGGTAGCAGACCTGAGTGGCATTCAGAATATCGTGCTCGATGAGGCTGACGAGATGCTGAACATGGGATTCTCGGAGAATATCAGCGAGATCTTCGAGTCGATAGCTGAGAACCACAGCACGCTGATGTTCTCTGCCACGATGAGTCGTGAGGTGGAGCGCGTGGCAAAGAAATACCTGCATGACTATCAGGAGATTGTCGTAGGCAGTCGTAATGAGGGTGCAGAGAACGTGAACCATATCTATTATATGGTGAATGCCAAGGACAAATACCTTGCGTTGAAACGTATCGTCGACTATTATCCCCGTATCTTCGCCATTATCTTCTGTCGAACGAAGGTAGAGACGCAGGAGATTGCGGATAAACTCATTAAGGACGGCTATAATGCTGAGTCGCTGCATGGCGATCTCTCACAGCCACAGCGTGACCTGACGATGCAGAAGTTCCGTCAGCATCTCACGCAGTTGCTCGTGGCGACGGATGTCGCAGCGCGTGGCCTTGATGTAGATGACCTTACGCATGTGATTAACTTCGGATTGCCTGATGACATCGAGAACTATACCCATCGCTCTGGACGTACGGGTCGTGCTGGTAAGAAAGGCACAAGTATCTCTATTGTCCACAGTCGTGAGAAGTTCAAGATCCGCAATATCGAGAAAGAGATAGGCAAGCAGTTTGTAGAGGCCCAGATTCCTTCTGCGGAGGAGATCTGTAAGAAGCAGCTCTACAAGGTGATGGATCAGATTGTGAAGACGGATGTCGACGATGAGGAGATTGCTCCCTTTATGCAGGATATCAACCGTTATTTCGAGTATATCGATAAGGACGAACTGATCAAAAAGATTGTATCCTTGGAGTTTGGTAAGTTCCTGGCTTATTATGCGGAGGCGCCTGAGATTGATGCCGTTGTTCCGGATAAAAAGGAGAAGAAGCCTCAGAGCGACAAACAGAAACTGCAGAACAAGGCGCAGAAGGGCTACAAACGACTCTTTATCAATCTTGGCAAGCGCGATGGTTTCTATCCTGGTGAATTGATGCAGACGCTGAACCGTTTTGTAGGCGGTCGTCAGGAAGTAGGCCATATCGATTTGCTCGATACGGTTTCCTATTTCGAAGTGCCTGAAAAGGATGCCAAGAAGGTGATGATTCAGTTGACGGGCATTCGCCATAAGGGACGCATCGTTCGTTGTAACGATGCAGATGATATACCAGATCGTCCAAAGGAAAAACCCAAGTATCAGAAGAAAGAAGACTGGCGCAGTTTGATGCATTCGTCTGTAGGACGCTCGAAAGGCAAGAAAAAGGCGTCCCGTGAACTTCGTGGGCCTGAGCCTGACTTTTCTGAAGAGGGCTGGGCTATGCGAAAGCCCCGTAAAAAGAAGAAATAGAAAGAGCCTCGCAAACGAGAGGCTCTTTCTATTTCAATAAGTGGCACTTATTCCGCAATAACCCTTCCTTATTTGACGATAAGTGGCACTTATTGCAGATTACTTGGCATTGATCTCTTTGATAAGTCTGTCAGCTTTGCCCCATTTCTCCATCATGTAGAGCACATAGCGGATATCTACGCCAATACAACGAGCCAGTTGCTTGTCGAAGAAGATGTCTGAACTCAAAGAGTCCCAGTTACCATCGAAGGCCAGACCAATGAGTTCTCCCTTGCCATTGAACATCGGAGAGCCAGAGTTTCCGCCCGTGATATCGTTGTTCGACAGGAAACAGAGATGCAGTTTGCCTGTGGTCTTGTCAGTATACTTACCAAAGTCCTTGGCAGAGAGCAGTTCTTTCATGATAGGCTCAGCTTCGTAGTCGATCACACCTTTCTCGCCCTGTTCCATCTTCTTCACGATACTGCTGGCCTCAGTATAATAGCCTGAGGGCTGTCCTGCCAACAGGTATTCGCCCACCTGACCATAGCTCAGACGCATGGTGAAGTTGGCATCGCTGTAGTTGGGCATGTCCTCCTCCATGCGCAGCTTGGCAGCACAGAGATAACGCTCCTGATTATCGATGCTGTCATAAGTTTCCAACAGGTCTGCACGGATTTCTGCCAAAGCGGAGATCAGGCTCTCACCATACGACACACCCGGATCCTTGTGATAGTTCTTCTTGTTCACATAGATCTTCTTGTTGTTCTTCATCAACTGCGACTTCTTGAAGAGATAGTCCACATATTGCTGGTAATCGCCACCGAACTTACTATCAACGATCTGATAGAAATCGGGCTGGTATTTCTCTTCCACCTGTTCACGGTAGTACTTCATCAGTGCTGCCAGCACCTCACGGTCGAGGTTCAGGTCCCAGGTGTCGCTGTTGTCCTTGAAGTCGATATACTGCTTCTTGGGTTTGTCCTTGTCGCCCTTGACCTGGATGCCACGCGTCACTCTCAAGGCACGATTGGTCATCTCGTCATTGCGTCCGAAGGTTTCATTGAAATACATCATTGCACGAACGGCGTTGAAGCGTTTTTTGTAGAAGTTCTCGAGCTTATTGAAATCGAGCTTATCCTTCAGGAAGCCCGTAGAATCCTGCCACTGACGGATCTTGGCCTCGTAGGCAGCCTTCTGCTGGATGAGTCCGATACTGTCGATACATTTATTCATACCGATGGAGTTCTTCCAGTAATTGGAACTGCTGGCATACTTCGAGTCGTACTTGATGCGCACGGCCTCATCAGCACGCATGTGGCGGATCATGATGTCCTGCTTGATCTCACGAGTCTGATAACGGGGCTTGTTCTGGGCATCGCGACGCTCCAGGATACCGTAGCTCGACAGATAACGACTGGTGCTGCCAGGATAACCGAGCGTCATCGAGAACGAACCTGGCTGATAGCCTTGCAGAGAAACCTGCGCCCACTTCTTGGGATGCATGGGGACATTGTCCTTAGAATACTTTGCAGGACCGCCCGTCTTGGGGTCTACATAGATACGGAACACGGAGAAGTCGCAGGTCTGACGAGGCCACATCCAGTTGTCTGTCTCGCCACCGAACTTACCCATCGACTTGGGCAGCGCGAACACCAGACGTACGTCATTGTAGTCGCGATAGGTGGTCAGGAAGAATCTGTTGCCCTCATAGAACGGCTTGATCTCCACACGCAGGGTAGAGTCCTTAGCCCTCATCTGCTTCTGGATGGCATTCTCCAGCGAGTCTACGAGATAGTCACCACGACCCTTTTCTGCACGTTTCTCATAGCCGAGAGAGTCGATTAATAAACTGGTGATATCCTTCTGCTCAACCATGAAACTCACGAAGAGGTCTTTGTTGGGCAACTCTTCTTCATAGGAATTGGATATAAAGCCGTGAAGCATATAGTCGTGCTCCACAGTGGAGTGCGAGCGGATAGCCTCGAAACCACAATGGTGATTGGTAAACACCAGACCATCAGGCGATACGACCACACCAGAACAATAACCGCCAAAGTTCACTACGCAGTTCTTGACGGCCTGATCGCCTTCATAGAGTGCGCCATAGGGCAGTTCGTAATTTTCCATTTTCATCGTCTCATAGACGGCATTGGGCAGGTTGTACAGCGTCCACATGCCTTCATCTGCCTTTGCAGAGAATAGTGAACAGTGGATAGCGACCAGTAAAAACAGTAATTTCTTCATATCTTATTTTTTGAAATATTTTCCGATAACGGGGAGCTTGCTAAGGGGCAAATCCTTGTAGAGGATATATGATACATAACAGCAGATACAGAGGATGTTGAAGGCCAGCGTCAGGATGGGGCCGAAGCCGTAAGCGTCTGGCACATAGTACATCGCCATCGTCAACAGTACAGCCATGATGATATAGATGGCGATGCTTTTCAGCGGATAGTTGAGGGGGTAGTATTTCTGTCCCACGAAGTAGGAAGTGATCATTGCCACGCCATAGCCGGCCACACCTCCCCAGGCACAGGCCATATAGCCGTACTTCGGCACGAAGAAGAAATTTACTGCCAGAAGTACAAGGCATCCGATGCCAGAGAACCACGCACCCCAGATGGTCTTGTCGATGATCTTATACCAGAACGACAGGTTGAAATAGATACCCATCATAATCTCTGCCGCCATCACAATCGGTATCACTTTCAGTCCCACCCAGTAGTCAGGTTTTCTGACGATGTATTTCACAATCAGGTATTCCGAATCGTCATGTACGTTAAGACATCCGATCACAATCAGGAATGCCAACAGTGTAAAGATGATGAAGTATTTCATCGCCTGCTCGTACATCTCGTGCTGTCCCTTTTCCTTGACGCCAGAGAAAACAATCGGCTCGTAGGCAAAGCGGAAGGCCTGGGTAATCATCGCCATGATCATCGCAATCTTCGAACAGGCTCCGTAGATGCCGAGTTGCTCTCGCATCTCCGTGATGTCTCCCTCGTAGAGATAGGGGAAGAGCATCTTATCAGCGGTCTGGTTCAGAATACCAGCAATACCCAGAATAAGAATGGGCCACGAATAACTGAGCATCGTGCGCAGCAGTTTCTTATCGAGTCGCCAGCGGAAGCCTGTATACTCTGTAATGAGACATACGGCAAGCATGGCTGTGCAGACGAGGTTGATATAGAAGGCGTAGCCCACATCCTTACCGTCCATCCAGGCGAAATAGATGACATTCAACAGGATGCTCACCACGATGTTCAACAGTTTGAGTGCTGCAAACTTGATGGCCTTCTTCTGCTGTCGCAAGTGTGCGAAGGGGATGCAGAGGAAGGCATCAATAGCCACCGTTACCGCCATTACCCATACCCATTCCGGATGATCGCCATAGCCCATCAACGTACTGATAGGCGTGATAAAGATAATCACCAATGCTGCAAAGAGTGCGGAAACGGCACCCACGCTGATCAATGTGGTGGAATAAACCACCTGTGAGTCTGTGTGTGTCTTGTTGGTGAAACGGAAATAAGTGGTCTCCATACCAAAGGTAAGAATCACCAGTATCAGCGCCACGTAGGCATACATATTGGTAATGATGCCATAGCCACCTGAGGCCGCTGAGAGCTGGGCAGTATAGAGTGGCACCAGCAGGTAATTCAAAAACCTACCTATGATACTCGAGAGCCCGTAGATGGCCGTGTCTTTTGCTATTGTCTGAAGTTTGCCCATTTATATTATGCATTATGCATTATTAATTATGCATTAAAGAATAAGTATGCGATGGCAATGGCTGCGATGATGCCTGCCAAATCTGCCAAGAGTCCGCAGGTCACAGCGTGACGGGTCTTCACGATGCCCACGCTACCGAAGTAGACGGCGAGGATATAGAAGGTGGTGTCTGTGGAGCCTTGGAAGATACAACTCAGACGTCCGATAAACGAATCTGCACCGTAAGTGGTCATCGCATCCACCATCATGCCTCGTGCACCACTTCCGCTCAGCGGTTTCATGAGGGCTGTGGGCAGGGCGCCTACGAAATCGCTGTTACCACCGCAGGCTTCTACGCTCCACTTGATACCGTCGATCAGCATATCCATTGCGCCAGAAGCACGGAACACACCAATGCCCACAAGAATGGCCACCAGATAGGGGATGATGCGGACGGCTGTCGTAAAACCGTCTTTTGCGCCTTCGATAAAGGCGTCGTAGACATTGACCTTCTTTCTGATGCCTGCCAGGATAAAGGCGATGATGATTGTCATCAGCAGGATATTTGCTGTCGAGGTGCTCACCTTGTTCATCAGCACGGAGTCCAACTGTCCGAAGCCCCAGATGACACCTGCCACTACGAGGGCTGCACCACCTAAGAAGAGCAAAATCGTGCGGTTCAGCAGATTGATCTTCTGGAAAAGGCTCGTGATGATGACGCCTGCCAGAGTCGAGAAAAACGTGGCTAGCAGGATGGGGATGAAGATGTCGGTAGGCTGGGCGGCACCCATCTGGGCGCGATACACCATAATAGAAATAGGTATCAGCGTCAGACCGCTGGTGTTCAACACCAGGAACATGATCATCGGGTTGGTCGCGGTCACTTTCAGATCCTCAGCCTCTGCCAGCTGTCCCCTATTCTTCAATTCTTCAATTTTTCCATTCTTCAATTCTTGCATTTGTTCCATCGCTTTCAGACCAAGGGGCGTAGCAGCATTGTCCAAACCCAGCATATTGGCTGCGATATTCATGAAGATGGAACCTGTGACGGGATGGCCCTTGGGGATGTCTGGAAACAGTTTGGTAAAGAGCGGACTCAGCATCTTGGCCAGGACATTCACCACGCCGCCCTTCTCGCCAATCTTCATGATGCCGAGCCAGAGGGCCAAAACACCCGTCAGACCCAGAGAAATCTCAAAGGCCGTTTTTGACGAGGAGAACGTCGAGTCCATCATCGCAGGAAACACCTCGAAGTCTCCGAAAAACACCAGTTTCACCAGCGCAATCACAAACGCGATGATGAAAAATGCTATCCAAATCCAATTCAGTACCATATCAGCGGGCAAAGTTACACATTATTTTCGAATTACACAATAGGAACCGTCCCTAATGTGTAAAAAAAGAGTGCCTGCTCTTGCAGGCACCCTCCAACTAAGTTATTATCGAAGTAATTTTTGATGAATACTTATTCCCACCAATTTGATCTGAAGCCTGTTCTTGTAGCCCAAGGAACAAAGTCTTCATACGCATCCTTGATGCTGACACGCTCACCCAATACGACATAGCTCATGCCAACAGCCAGTTTACAAGCGGGTTCACCCTTTACTGCTGTCAACACCTGCCAACTGCCATTCTTGTAAACACTCAGCTCCAGTTGGGTGTTGGCCTGAGCGGCATTTTCAATATTTACATTGAGTCCCTTCTTGTGGAGAAGCACAGGGCTCTTGTTGGGACCCATACCGGTGTTAACCATCTCATTGACCTGAACACCGAACAACTTATGAACCTCAAAATTGTCGTTGCCGTTGATGCGGAGGGGCAGAGTACCACCAGCGTGAGTCAACTTCACCTTTGCAGGGCTGCCAAACTTCACCTCGAGAACGATATCGTTGAAATCGAAGTCAGAAGATTCCTTTGCGCTCAAGTCCTCAGCGATAATCTTCATGCTGTACTCCTCCGTATCAGGCACATTAGCTTCTGTCAAGCAAACAATCCAGTCGCTGTAGTAGCCATCAGCACAACCGCCAACCTTTACCCACTTCTTATCGGCACTACCGTCAACAGGCAGATAGCCATCAGCCAACAGATTTGCTATTTCACTTGAGCTGGGCACATTGTTATATTCCTGAAGATCACCACAGTACATATTCAGATTAGAGCTGAGATAGTGATACTGCTGACCGTTGTATGTATAATATTTCCAATCATTACCATTCTTTGCATAAACATCATCATCGACCATCTGCTCGAAGTCGAAGCCCATGAATGAGCGATTCCAACCATCATTGAGGCAATTGGCCTCAGCGCCAAGGGCATCGATGATAGTCTGATAGCTTACCAGACCAGTATACTCTGTGTGGCGTACACTACCATTACTATTATAATAACCAAAAGATTTGGTGGTAGACTCCTTCATATACATGATTTGGTCTGAGTGGAAGGGGCCGGTATTGGCATTGCCACCATTGTCGCATACAGTGCCATTTACACTGCAATCGCCATGATTGAAATTGTTGATGTGATCAACAAATGTGCCATCAATGGCAGCGAGGTGGTCCATGTGGTCAGAGGCAATGATATAGGTATGCCCGTCAGCAGCCATGTAAGCCTCAGGCGTAGCACAACCTACTGGCACACTTGTATGTCCCTTATACACCTGCTGCATGAAGTAGTTCGTCCAATGGGGATCTTCATATTTGATATCGGGAACAGTCTGGAAATACTTCTTAACCACAGATTTCTGGGCTGCAGTGAGGGGAGGGGGTACCAGCAAACCACCATAGGACTTGTTGGGATCTGCCCACTCGTTGGCATTGGCGTTCTCAGTACGGGTGACACTTTCGCCGAATCCCCAATCCTGGTCTGGGGCAATCTCTCCGCCAATGTACTCCAGAAAGGCCCGATCATACTTTGCCTTGGTCTGATCTTCCGGACTCATCTGCTCAAAAGCTGAATCCTTTGAGCAACTTGTGAATGCAGCGCACAGAGCAATGGCTGCCATTCCTGTCATCAAAAACTTCTTCATATTCAAAATAATTATGTTCCTTAAGATAATAACGCTGCAAAGATAGACAAAAAGTGTGAAAAAGTTATCGTTGTCTATGCTAATAATTGTTAATCCAAATAAAAACGTTTGGATTTGTCGGCAAAAAGAGCGTATACAATAGGGACTGTTGCGAAAGTGTACGTGCCTATGCATTTTTTGCGGGAAGGCTTCCTAACACTTGTTGGAAAGCCAAGGAAAAAGTGTTGGAAGGCCTTCTAAAAAATGGGGGTATATTTGACATGCCCCCAATTACTCCGAGAGTATTCTGCAATACTCTGAAAGTATTTTTCAATACTCCGAGAGTACTACAAGAAAAGGGCGGCTACTCGCGCAGCCGCCCCTTTTCTTATATTGGTTAACAGGAATTATTCAGCAGTTCCAGATTTCCACCAGAAGTCGTCAGCAAAATATCCCTGTACCCAGCTGGTAAAATTACCATATTCATTGGAAATATCCTGTCTTTCAGTTACAACACTAAATGTGTCATCTACGAGAATCTTACATGCAGGTTTGCCAGTTGTTGCAGTCAACTCCACGCCACTATCCTCAAATCCGGGCTTGTAAACCCTGATTTCAATATTCCTGATAGTGTTTCTAATACTTGCATCCGAGAAATCACCTTCATAATTTTCAAACAAAGTCACTTTTATTTCAGGATTCCAAGGATTTGTATTAATCATCGGATATAATCCATTTGCACCTACACCATATCCAGCATCAGGATATGCTGCAGCAAATGCTTCATGTACTTCACTACCTGCAACAGTCAGTTTGTAGATACCGCCAGCAGCGCGCAATACAATCTTCGCAGCTGTTTTAGCCTCGTTAGGAATAACGTCGAACACTACATCATTGAAATCGAAGTCAGTTTTCTCACTTGCATTCAAGTCCTCTGCAATGACACGATAATTGGGTTTGGAAACACCTGGAACAACCTTTAAAATCCAGTCGTCTCCCCAATCCTTACGTTGCTCACCTAAAACCTTTTTGCCATTATCATCTTTTTCTGCTAATAGTGATAAACCAACGTACCAAGCTGTGCGATCTGCCTCGCCTTCACCGAAACATTCGCCGGGTACTGTAATCTGAGCAAGTTTGAACAACTGACGATCGCTGCTGTCCCATGAGCCATGATAACCAAACTGCATAGCAGAACTGTTCTTCATGTAAACAATACCCCATGGGCCACCCTCTTCTGCATTAAAGTCAAGGACATGGGTCATTGTGGTACCATCGCCAACAGTCAGATAGTCCATGCCGCCTTTATCTGTGAATTCTTCATCATAATAATTGGAATCATATCCATTGTTGACACGATTCTGGTCATAGCGATGCCAAATACCTTTTTTCTGCTTGTCCATAGTTCCATATACCTGCTGGAGAAAGAAATTTGTCCAAGGCTGTCCTTCCTCAGTTAAACCCTTATTCTCTTCTTTCTGGAACCACGCATAGACATAAGCAGCCTCTGCTGTTGTTACGTCAGCGGGTACAGCATTGCCGTCAAGCTTATCTGGGAAATTCTCCCAAACGTCTTTTTTGACAACTTCAGGATCTCCAGCTGAACGTGTGATAGAGCGTGAGCCGAACCCCCAATCCTGATTAGCCGCAGGTTGGCCGAATGCCTTGATAAAGGCAGCATCATACTGAGCCTGAGCGATTTGCTCTGGAGTTGTCTGCTCAAAACCAGGATCCTTTGAGCAACTCGTGAATGCAGCGCACATTGCAATGGCTGCGATTCCTGTCATCAAATACTTTTTCATAAATTCAAAAATTTTAATAATTGGTTATAGATAATTTGTAACTATTTCCGTTTCTTTGTCCCGATTTTCGGAACTGCGGTGCAAAGATAGATATTTTATATGGAAAAACCGCAAAGAATTTTGTTAATTAATGCTAATTGTGGTAATTTTGTTTGGTTTGGTCGACAAAAAGTCTTTAATTGTTCGAGGCTTTTGCCTTTGTCTTCGCCTTATTTTATTAGGCTTTCGCGACAGTTTCCTTATCTTTTTGCAAAGATACAAATAAATATCGAAATCTACAAGTATATCGAGAAAAAAGTTCCAATAGTCGAAACAATAATCCGACACAGTTCTCTATATATAATAATATGTACGCATATGGATTCTTTCAACGGAAGTAACTTAAAGGTTAGGCCTATTCTTAGAAACCAGGCATGAAAGCCGATGAAACTTGGCATGAGAGTAGAAGAAACTAGGGATGAAAGTGGGTGAAACCAGGGAAGTTTTATGGACTAAAGTGGCACCTTTCTCGAAATGCTGTTTCTTACAAAAACAAAAGGAGGGCGTCTACTCACGCAGACGCCCTCCAACGGGATTAAAATCTTATGTTTGGTATTTGAATTGTTATTGCACGAATTCTACTTTCGTATGTGAGAAATTGTTGATATTAAGCCTTAGGCCACCAGAAGAAATAAGCTGGCTTAATTGTGCTGCCGAAACAGGAATGCTTATATAGCCAGAATTGTTACTGTCAAAGTGAGCCCATGTGGGAGTTGAATCAGACTTTGCATTGACAATAGTTTGATAGTTGCTATCCATTACACCAATTTCACCCCAGCCCCAATCGTATATCTGAGATCCATAAACGTTTACGATAATACTCTTTGATGGACTGACTTTTCCATCCAACTCATTTGTTGAAATAAGATCTTGGTTGGTGTAGGGATTCTTTGTCAAAACAACATTGCCACTAGCACTAGGAGTACTGGGTGTACTAGGTGTGCTAGGTGTACTGGGTGTGACATTGCTACCACTACCTGTACCGCTATCAATAACCTCTCTTCTCAGGATCATTCCTTCTTTGTAGTATTCTTGAGTTTTTTCATCAATAAAGAGTGTCTGGCAGTTGTCCCAGAGATTTGTTGCTACAACACCTTTTCCTTCCCAGAATTGACCCGAACCTGTCTGGTTATATTCGGGGAAAGCTCTATAGGCTTCTCCAATGCTGACACGCTCCTTAGCCCAAGGAGTACCGATGGGTACGCAGAACTTGTAAGGTGCGGCAGGTACGGTACTACCAGTTTCAGCTGTCAACATTGTTACAGCATTGCCATATTGCACTGCGATTTCAATATCTTTAATTAGGGTAATACCCATGAATTTCTTATCTACCGTTTCCTCTTGACCCTCTACAGCTTCCTGAATGATAACGGGAGCACACTCGTCAATCTGGGCACCATTAACATCCTCCTTGTTTCTGGTGGTGTTGATCATGACATTTGTTCCTAAGCTACTATTGCTCAGTACATCATGAACCTCGTAGCCAGCAACACTAGCGGGAACGGTTCCACCTGCTGCCAACAGACAGATCTTGGCGTAATATTCTGAACTGTTGTCAACTACGGATTCTGTAACAACGGGATCCTTTCCATCTTCCTTAACAGTGGTGGTGAGTTTCTGGTATTTATGCACAATGATGGCGTCGAACACAACATCATTGTAGTCAATATCGTTGAGTTTAGAAGCACCAAGGTCCTCGCAGAACACACGTCCAGCTTCAACAATCTCTTCAATCTCTTCAATCTTCCACTCTCCGGTAGGCGGATTTGTTCCACCCCCTGCAGGAACAATCTTAACTACACGGTCATTATATTTGCCATCAGGATCCAACTTTACAGATGACTTAAGCGTTCCGTCTGCATTATATTCTACTTTGGAAGTCTGATAATCAAAACCTACATACCATCCATCGATATGCTTTCCCTTATAATCGGCAACCAGATGAACCATATAGTAATTTGTGCTGACTAAATTGTTTACCGTTCCCCAGCTGTCTTTGAATGCAAAACCATATTTTGTTTCGCTATCCTCCATGTACATCAGGCTACCACTTCCGGTATTAAAGTTGTTAACATGGTCACAATCTTGTTCACTTTCAACATTTGCTGTCATATTGGCAGCTATCCAATCCATATGTTCTTTGGATTGAACTTCATAATTCTCTGTACGGTATTTTGGTTTTCCATTCTCATATGCTTCAAACACTTGTCCACTTACAGGGTATTTAACACCTTGGTCATATTTGTTACCATAAGCAACCTGCTGAACAAAATAATTCTTCACATCAAGAACTTCACCATGACCTTGTCTTTTCTTAGAGAACCAATCCATAACGTACTCTATTTCCTCATCAAAAAGAGGGTCTGGTTGTTGAAGACCATAACCAGTGGGTTTGTCTACATACCATAAATTACTCTCGGTTCTTGCGGTACGGGTTACACCACGAGCCTCAGTCTCAGCGATGTTGTTCGTCTTGAATCCCCAGGTGTGGTTGGGTGCGGGTGTACCGTAAGCCTCGATGTATGCATTCTCGAAAGCTTTGGCCTTCTGTTCAATCAAAGAGCCAGAAACAACATCGTCGCTACAGCTGACGAAGGCTCCAGTGACTGCTACAGCCATAACGGCTGCTAACAAATACTTTTTCATTTTCATAAGATTTTAAAATTGTTACGTAACTTAAATTTTCCTTTGAATCGATTCTTCGGGCACAAAATTAGTATATTTTTCGGGAAAATCCAACACTTTAATCGTTAAATTCTGTAAAATGCCCTTTTTTTTGCACGTTTTATCGAATATTTTTGTAATTTTGGCGCAAATTAACGGATAAATCATGATAATGATGAAGTACAGTGGGAAATTCTTGATGGCATTGGGCATGGTTGGTGGTTTGATGCTGACTTCATGCAGTAAAGAAGTGTACGATGAAGATAAATACGAAGAAATCCTCGACAATTCTTCGCCTGTAGACAGTGTGGATGCCAAACACACCTGGGAGTTGACACAGGATCATATTTATGTGGTGGATGCTGATGTGAGTGTGGGTGCTAAGTCTGTCCTTATCCTGTCTGATAATCCGTTGACAGCACTCAATGCAGAGATAATGGCTCAAAGTTCCATTGAGGATGGCGGACGCGCAATAGTGGCTGCTACCGTTGCCACAAGGGTGTCAGAGCTATATGCGGCTTTAGTAGATGCCAATGGATTGTATACGGTGGTAAGTTTCCCTGTAGAAACGACGGCACTGAGTTTCAGCAATGTCAAGTCAAATAATAAGCAAAAATCATTGAAGGCTCGTCTTACCCAGCAGAAACTGGTGTATGGTTTTGAGGAGGAGATGCCTGAGCCGGGCGATTATGATTATAATGATGTGGTTTTGCGCCTTTCACGTGAAGTGGTGGATAGCCGCCACTTGAAGATTGAAGTGGAGCTGGCTGCCGTTGGTGGCTCGAAACAGTTGGCAGCGGGTTTGCGATTGGTGGGTTATCAGGCTGAAGATATTGACAGTGTGACCATCGAGAGTGGAAACTCATTCGATATGGGCGGTTCTCACCACAATGTGCCTCTGCAGAAAATGGCTTCACCTTTGTTTAGTAGCAGCAGTTTGTTGCAAGCTGGTCGCAATGGCGAGGCTTTCCTTTATTTGTTTGAGGATGCCCATTGGGCTATTGGCGATGATCTGGATGTGGTGAATGGGATATTCCAGCGAAAGAAATATAATGTGTCAAAATTGTATGGAAACGACTATATGATTGTTCCCACTCGTACAGAAGTATATCACGTTTATTTCAAGCAAGGCCAGACCGTTACAGGCTTTACGCCAGGTATGTTTGATCCCTTTGTGTTAAGTCCCAATCGTGGCTTTGTCTGGGAACAACATTGTTTTCGTGATTGCGAGGCACAGGTAACACGAGAGTATACCCTTTCAGGTACGAAAACCAAGCACCTGCCTTGGGTGCTGATGATTCCTTATGCCTCGTTCCGTTATCCTTTGGAGGGTGTGAATATTGGCTTTTACAAGGATGGCGCTCTCTTTGGTGCCTACATGACCAAAGGTTGTTCATTTGGCGAATGGGCTTTGGACCGTACAAAATGTTTGGACTGGTATACGAGTCCTACGTACAATCAGGTATTCTAACACACAAGGGGCGCACCAAACGGTACGCCCCTTCTTCTTATTTGTGGACCAGCCAGGGCTTGAACCTGGGACCTCCAGATTATGAGTCTGTTGCTCTAACCAACTGAGCTACAAGTCCGGTGAAATCGGCATTTCTGTCGTTTTCGGCTGCAAAGTTACATTAAAAACGTCAAATCTCCAAATATTTTTGTAACTTTGCACCCAATAATGATGATTTTATCGCCAGAGATTCATCTTTCCACACCCTCAGCAGCGACGATAGGCTGTTTCGACGGGGTGCATCGCGGGCATCAGATGCTTGTGAAGATGATGGTGTGTGAGGCCCAGAAGCGGGGATTGAAGCCCATTGCTGTGACCTTTGACCGTCTGCCTCGCCAGCTCTTCGATCCGAATTTTCAGCCACAGGTGCTCTCTACTCTTGAAGAGAAAGAGGCCTGCTTAAAGGAACTGGGGGTTGAAGAGGTGATCGTATTGCCATTCACCCATCAGTTGGCGGCTCTTTCTGCTGAGGCTTTTATGCGGGAGATACTGCGTGACCAATTGTCTGTGGAACTGTTGGTGACAGGTTATGACCACCGTTTTGGACATGATAGGAGCGAGGGCTTCGATGACTATGTGCGTTATGGTCAGCATCTTGACATCGATGTGGTTCGTGGCGATGTGGCGATGATGGACGACCAGATGGCTGTCAGTTCTACGGTGATTCGACAACTGTTGGCAGAAGAAGGGCGTGTGGAGGTGATGCCTGAAGTGTTGACGCGTCGTTATACTTTATCAGGACGTGTGGTTTCAGGAGAACATATTGGCCACGAGCTGGGTTTCCCCACAGCGAATCTGGAACCTGACAGTCAGGAGAAACTGATTCCAGCTAGCGGAGCCTATGCCGTCTGGGCGATGGTGGATGGACAAAGGATGCCTGCGATGATGAATATCGGCACGCGTCCTACTTTCGAAGGTAAGCAGCAGACACTGGAGGTACATATATTAAAAGATGTGGGAAATCTTTATGGTCAGAAAATGACAGTGGAGTTTGTTAGACGTTTGCGGGCTGAGCAACGTTTTGGCTCGCGAGATGAGTTGGTGGCTCAGTTGGAATGCGACAAGAAGATAACGGAAGATGTTTTGATGAATGACAACTAAGACAACGATGATATGAAGAATGCTATTATTTACTGGTTCGTGTTTTTAGCCCTTCAGGTGTTGGCAGGAGGCATTATTCAGGGTGTATATCTCTTGTGGAAAGGTCCTGGTGCAGTATTGGATGCCACAGGAACCATCTTGACGATGGTGTTGTTCAGTGTGGCGACGATGGCTTTGTTTCTCTGGCAGAAGTGGGCTGTAGTGGCTCGTCATTGGATACAGACGCGTCCCTGGGTGGTACTCATATGGTGTGTGTTGGCTGCCTTGGGAACAATTATCCCCTCCGGATGGCTTCAGGAGCAGATGCCTGAACTGCCGAATCTCGTAGAGGAGGAGTTCGACATGATTCTGCGTGATCGTTATGGCTATTTCGTCGTTGGATTGCTGGTGCCGTTGGCTGAGGAATTGGTGTTCCGTGGGGCAATCCTTCGTTCGCTGCTCAAATGGAACAGCCGACCTTGGGTAGCTATTCTTATTTCTGCCGTCTTGTTCAGTGCTGCCCATATGAACCCAGCTCAGATTCCCCATACGTTGTTGATAGGCCTGTTGTTGGGTTGGCTTTATTACCGTACCGACAGCATTGTGCCAGGAGTGGTGTTCCATTGGGTAAACAATACAGTGGCCTATGTGCTATACAACTTCTACCCCAATCCTGACCTTAAACTCGTCGATTTGTTTGGTAGCCAGCAACATGTGCTGATGGCAGTGGGCTTCTCATTGTGTATCCTGATTCCATCGCTCATACAGCTGAATCTTCGGATGCGGAAATAAAATAGAAGAGGGTTGCTCATCGCAACCCTCTCTTCGTTAGTATGTTATGAAAATTTGAGAGAACGGAAACTTCACAGTTTCCTTAATGTTTTAATAATGTGTTTAGATTATTATAGAGAAAGCATAGAATAATTATTCGATGTAAGATGACTCTTCAGGCTTGGGTGCTACGACGCTGTCAGTGATATTCTCTGCCTGTACGGGACTCAGGATATTGACGGTATCCACCTGCTGCTGACGATATTTGGCATATTCGTCTTGAGGATTGTCCCATCCGTAGTTCCAAGGAGCCTGTGCTGCGTTGCCAATCGTTAGGAGGATGGCCACAATAGCAGCTGCTTTGAAGAGCGGCATCAGGCGAGAGCTCCATGAAACGACCTTGGCCTTTGGCACTTTCTCGTCTTCGCCGATGCTGTCGAGGATACGGGCATCGAAGTCATCGCCTAATGTCTCCTCCTGCAGTCCGCAGTCGAAGAGCGACTTGTATTTCATCAGACTGGCAGGCACATCATCCTGACTGAAAAAAGCACGAAGGATGGCCTCTTCCTGCAGGGTTGTCTCACCTTGCCAATAACGCTCTAAGAGCTGTTCGATGTACTTATAATCCATAATCCTCTGTTTCTATGAATTTTTGCTTGATGGTCTGGCGGGCTCGGAAGATGTTGATTTTTACCTGTTCCTCGCTGATGCCTAACACCTGTGCTATCTCTTTATAACTTTTGCCTTCGAAGTCACGCAACTGCATACAACTGCGTTGTTTCTCTGGCAGGTGATCGATGAGGCGGCGTATCAGTTGGATGCGATCGCGCTGCATGGCCTGCTCCTCAGGATTGGATGTGTAGCTTGAATCTGGTGCATCATGACTATCTTCTAAGCTTTGGTTCTGGTTTTCCGCTTTCTTCATCTTGTCGAGCGAGATGTTGCGGCAGATGGTGAGGCAGAAGGCTTCGATACTCTCGATCTCGTCCCAATGGTCACGCTTGTTCCAGACCTTAATCATCGTTTCCTGCACAACGTCTTCTGCCTCCGCTCGGTTGAGAGTGATACGGAGGGCGAGCCGGAAGAGTTCGTTCTTCAGTGGCAACACGTCGTTCCGGAAACTGATCTTTTTCATCCTCTCTAATAGTAATGACGATTGAGAAATGCGAAAGTTACAAAAAAAGGCGAAATAATTATTCGCCTTATTGTTGAATGATAGTACCGCTCTGTCCGTCAAGGGCAGTGGCAAGGGTAATGATGACGCGTGAAACACCACTGTCGATGGCACCCAAAGCATTTTCTATCTTCGGGAGCATACCACCGCTGATGGTACCGTCGGCCTTATATTTAATAAAGTCCGCGCGCGTAATAACGGGGATAACCGAATCTTCATCGTCAGGATTACGTAAGACGCCCTTCTTCTCGAAACTGAAGATCAGCGTGACGTCGTAATAGGGAGCGAGGGCCTTAGCCGTCTCACTGGCGATGGTGTCAGCATTGGTGTTGAGGATATTACCCTGTCCATCATGGGTCAGAGGTGCCATTACGGGGGTAATACCTTCCTCGATGAGTTTGCTGAGCATCTGACCATTAGCCTTGTCGACATCGCCTACGAAGCCAAAGTCAACACCATCTTTGATGGGACGCTTGTGCGAACGGATCACATCCATATCAGCGCCTGTAAGACCTAGGGCATTCACACCATTGGCCTGAAGACGGGCCACGAGGTTTTTATTGACCAAGCCACCGTAGACCATCGTGACCACACTGAGCATGTCGGCATCGGTAATGCGACGGCCACCTACCATCTTCGATTCGATACCGAGGGCTTCAGCCACTTTTGTTGCCTTACGGCCTCCACCATGCACTAGGACTTTCTTGCCAGTAATGGCACTGAAATCCTTGAGCAATTGTGAGAGCTGGGCTTCGTCTTCGACGACGGCTCCGCCTACTTTTACGATTGTCAGTTTCTCTTTCATTATTCCAAATAAGTATAACCATAGAGGCCTGAGCGATAGTTCGAGAGGAACTCTTTGCCCTCTTCGAGAGTGATCTTACCCTGCTTCACACTCTTGGCCACCCATACTTCTAGCTGGCGGACGAGTTTCTTAGGATTATACTGCACGTATTCGAGCACTTCCTCTACCGTCTCACCATCGATAATCTGGTCAATGTGATAGGTGCCGTCCTTTTCAGAGATATGTACGGCATTGGTGTCACCAAAGAGATTATGCATATCGCCTAAGATTTCCTGATAAGCACCTACAAGGAAAACACCCAGATAATATGGCTCGTTCTTCTTCAACGCATGAACGGGCAATGAGTGGGTGTTATGGCGATTGGTGGTGAAGTTGGCAATCTTACCATCGCTGTCGCAGGTTATATCCTGAATGGTGGCGTTGCGTGTGGGACGCTCATCCAATCGTTGAATAGGCATGATGGGGAACACCTGATCGATAGCCCATGAGTCGCTGAGACTCTGGAAGAGCGAGAAGTTACAGAAATACTTGTCGGCCAAAAGTTTATCGATCTTCATCAGCTCCTCAGGAATATGTTTCAGACTCTTGGCAAGAGCATGAATCTCGTGACAGACACTCCAATACATCGCCTCCACTTCCGCACGTGTCTTCAAATCTACGATACCATGTGAGAACAAATCGAGCACCTCTTCGCGGATCTGTTCGGCATCATGCCAATCCTCGAGTACGTTGCGGGGGGAGAGATTGTCCCAGATCTCATAGAGATCCTTCACTAACTGGTGGGAGTTCTCATCAGGCTCAAACTCCTCTGGCATCTCAGGCAGCGAGGCCGTTTCCAACACATCGATGACAAGCACGGAATGGTGAGCAGCCAGTGAACGTCCGCTCTCAGTAATGATATTGGGGTGAGGCAGGTCGTTTTTGTTGGCGGCATCTACAAAGGTGTAGATACAGTCGTTGACGTATTCCTGGATGGAGTAGTTCACAGAACTCTCGCTCGAAGGTGAACGGGTGCCATCGTAGTCGACGCCAAGACCACCACCACAGTCGACAAAGTCGACATTATAACCCATCTTATGTAGTTGGATATAGAATTGTGAAGCTTCGCGCAGAGCTGTCTGGATACGGCGTATCTTGGTAATTTGTGAGCCGATATGGAAATGGATCAGTCGCAGACAGTCGCGCATACCCTTTTTATCCAACATCTCCAGTGCCTCTAAGAGCTCAGCACTAGTCAATCCGAACTTTGATGCATCGCCACCGCTTTCTTCCCATTTACCTGAACCGGAAGAAGCCAGTTTGATGCGGATACCGATATTGGGACGGATATTCATTTTCTTGGCCTCGCGGGCGATGATCTCCAGTTCGTTCATCTTCTCAACGACGATGAAGATCTGCTTACCCATCTTCTGTGCCAACAGAGCCAGTTCGATATAACTTTGATCCTTGTAGCCATTGCAGACGATGATGGAGTCACTCTGACACTGCATGGCGATCACGGCATGGAGCTCGGGCTTCGAACCTGCCTCCAAACCGAGGTTGAACTTACGACCGTGGGAGATGATTTCTTCAACGACCGGCTGCATCTGGTTCACCTTAATAGGGTAGACCACATAGTTCTCGCCTTTGTATTCGTATTCCTCAGAGGCTTTCTTAAAACAACTCCATGTCTTCTCGATACGGTTGTCGAGAATATCTGGAAAACGGAGCAGCACAGGCGGCGTGACATCACGCAGTGCCAACTCGTCCATCACTTCACGCAGGTCTATCTGCGTACCGTTCTTACAAGGAGTGACGTAGACATCACCTTTGTCGTTGATGCCGAAATAGGATGTTCCCCAACCATTGATGTTGTAGAGCTCCTTGGAGTCGTCAATAGTCCATTTCTTCATAAGCGGTATAGTCTTATGCTCAGATTAAATATTTAATAGTTCACGGATTTTTGCTACGCTGATCTTAATCTTCTCGTAGTCGTCCATCAGGGTGACATCGAGCGTATAGCGGGCCTTCGTATAGAAAGGTTCACGCAGTTCCAACTGCTCACGGATAAACGTGATGAGTTCCTCCTGCGACTTACCTCTCAGCAGCGGGCGGTCGTTTTTACTCATCTTCAGGTGCATGTAGAGTGTCTCAGGCTCCACTTTCAGGTAGACGACGGGCGCCTGCTGATTCATATAGTCGATGTTGTCGAAGAAACAAGGCGTTCCTCCACCGCAGCTGATAATAACATCTTCAAACTCAGCCACCTCATGGAGCATGTTCCTCTCAATCTCTCTGAATCCTTCTTCACCACGCTCCTCAAAGATTTGTGCAACAGTTTTGCGCATGCGACTGGTGATGTACCAGTCAAGGTCATAGAACGGAACGTTCAGTTCCTTTGCCAGAGCCTTGCCGATGGTGGTCTTGCCGGCTCCCATATATCCTATGAGGATAATGCGTATCATCAGCTTTTCTTGGCGGGTGTTGCTTCAATCACCTTCATGCACTCCTCGTAGGTCAGCTTGGCTGCTTTCTCATGCATGCTCTTGGGCAGACGATAGTTCTTGCCGTCGTAGGAGAGATAGGGACCATAACGTCCGTTGAGAACTTCGAGTTTTGGATCCTCGGTGAAGACGCGCAGGTGTTTCTGTGTCTCCTCTTTGCGCTTCTCGTTGATGAGTTCGATGGCTGTTTCGAGTGTGATGCTCATCGGATCCTCATCCTTGGGGAGAGAAGTATAAACCCTGTTGTGGAGTACGTAGGGTCCAAAACGTCCGGCACCGATGGTGACAGAAGAACCTTCGTATTCACCTAAGACACGGGGTAACTTGAACAGTTCTAGGGCTTCCTCCAAAGTAATTGTTTCCATGCTCTGGTCTTTACGGAGCTGGGCAAACTGAGGCTTGGTCTTGTCTTCGGCAATACCAATCTGAACAACAGGTCCGAAACGTCCGATCTTCACGAACACAGGACGTCCGCTTCTTGGGTCTGTGCCTAACTCGCGCTCTCCGGCCTTGTGCTCCTGACGACTGTTCATGGTCTTTTCTACGATGGGCTCAAATTCCTTATAGAAGGTAGCCATCATTTTCTGCCACTGTTCTTCACCCTCTGCTATCTTATCGAAGTCTTGCTCCACCTTGGCGGTGAAGTTATAGTCCATAATCTCCTCAAAGTGCTCCATTAGGAAATCATTAACCACCATACCGATGTCTGTAGGCAACAGCTTTCCCTTCTCTGATCCAATAAGTTCCTTACGGGTTTTCTCTGTGATTTGCTTGCCTTTCAGGATGTCAACAGTATATTGGCGCTCTTCACCCTTCTTGTCACCCTTCTGCACATATTCGCGTTGCTGGATGGTAGAGATGGTAGGCGCATAGGTGGAAGGACGGCCGATGCCCAGTTCTTCCAGCTTGTGTACAAGACTGGCTTCCGTATAGCGTTGCGGACCCTGCGTGAATCTTTCTGTTGCCAGAATCTCACGACGAGTCAGTTCCTGACCTTCGTTCAATGGCGGGAGAATGTGTGAGAACTCGTCTTGCATCTCCTCATCGTCAACGGATTCGCGATAGACCTTGATAAAACCATCGAACTTCACTACCTCGCCTTGGGCAATGAAAATCTCATTGCTGCCGCTGATGGTGATATTGACAGTGGTCTTCTCTATCTCTGCATCGGCCATCTGACTGGCAGCGGTACGCTTCCAGATAAGGTCGTAGAGTCGTTTCTCCTGTGGCGTTCCTTCTACATCCGTCTGATCCATGTAAGTGGGACGGATAGCCTCATGGGCCTCTTGGGCACCCTTTGAACTCGTGTGATACTGGCGGGTCTTACTGTATTCAGGACCATAGAGTTTGACAATCTCCTCCTTGCTGGCACCCAGACAGAGTGTCGACAGGTTGACAGAGTCAGTACGCATATAAGTGATGCGTCCGTTCTCGTAAAGGTGCTGTGCCAGCATCATTGTCTGACTGACGGTAAAGCCCAGTTTACGGGCGGCTTCCTGCTGTAGTGTTGAAGTGGTAAAGGGAGGAGCAGGCGTACGCTTCAAAGGTTTTTTGCTGACACTCTCCACAGTGAAAGTGGCATCCTTGCATTTCTCGAGGAAGGCAATCACTTCCTGGCGTGTCTTGAAACGACTACCCAGCATGGCTTTCACCTCTGTGGCAGAACCATCAGGATTGATGATGGCGAAGACACCATTGACGTTATAAAAAGTCTCACTATTAAAGTTCTGAATCTCACGTTCGCGCTCGACGATGAGACGGACGGCCACACTCTGAACGCGACCTGCTGACAAGGCAGGCTTCACCTTACGCCACAGAACTGGAGAGAGCTTGAAGCCTACCAGACGGTCTAACACACGACGAGCCTGCTGGGCATTCACCAGATTCATGTCCAGACGACGTGGGTGTTCGATAGCCTCCAGAATGGCGGGTTTTGTAATTTCATGGAAGACAATACGGTTTGTTTTGTCCTCATCAAGACCCAATACCTCACAAAGATGCCATGAGATAGCTTCTCCCTCGCGGTCTTCATCGGATGCGAGCCATACCTTTTCGGCTTTCTCCGCCTTTGACTTGAGGTCGGCAACTAACTTTGCCTTCTCGGCAGGAATCTCATATTCTGGTTCGAGCGTCTTGTCGTCGATGCTCAGTTCTTTCTTTTTCAAGTCACGGATATGTCCATAGCTTGACATGACCTTAAAGTCTTTTCCAAGGAACTTCTCGATAGTTTTTGCTTTGGCTGGAGACTCTACTATTACTAAGTTTTTTTGCATATTTTGCTTCGTTTTATTTCTTTCGGGCTGCAAAAGTAAGCAAAAAAGTTGCTCCCACCTTATTTATATAGAGGAATTTTAGTTTTATTAACGTTTTTCGACTAGGAACCGGTGTACCGCTTGGCGAATGGAACGTAGTCCGAAGCGTTCTACATACACCTCCCGCAGAGGCACCCATGCCAGTCCTTCTGCGTCATCAGCAGCTTCTACGGCAACGTCCTCTTCTTCAATATGACAGAGGAAGAACAAGTCGAGTGTGTGAATGTCCATTCCCGAGTAGTGATAGACGTTGGGGATGGAAAAAAGATACTCCACGTTGTCGGCATTGATGCGGAGACCTGTCTCTTCGAAAATTTCACGCACCATCCCCTGTTCGGCATTCTCTTCATTGTCAACAAAGCCGCCAGGCAGGTCGAGTGTATCCTTGGCTGGTTCTTTGGCTCGACGTGCTACCAACAACTCACCTTTGCCATTGATGATAAAGGCTGCCGTTGAGGCTCTGGGGTTTTGATAATAGGTAAACCCACAATTACTACAATGCTTGCTTAAAGCATTATGTATCTCAAAATCGCTGCTGCCACATTTCGGGCAGAAATGGAAAAGTTCTAATGGATGATGAGTCATACGTTTACCAATTATCAGTGCGGAAAGGGAATAGAGGCAGATTACCGCCGTTTTTGACGTTGCCAATCTGGAAATTCTTGAAACAATAGCGAACGGCGACAGGCTGTTTTACTTTTGGTGAGGTAACAATGATGGCTTCATCCCAGTAGCCGCCACCAGGTTGCCAGAAGTGTCGGGCTTGTGCTGGATAGAAAATCTTGTCAGCACCAGCAATCTCAAAGCCTTCCATTTGTTCAAAGGGAGCATCACACCAATAGTTGTCTTGAGTGTGGATAAAGACAGTATCGTTTTTGATAGTCATGTCCTTATAGGATGAACTCTTATATTGAATGGTTTCAAAGCCGTAATCGCGATTCAAGGCGGTATAGGCTAAACGTTCACCAACGGGTTGTTTCTGAGCCGGATGAATCTGGGAGTATTCATACGGATATACCAAGTCGTTGATACACACCAGACTGCTGTTGGGAATGATCTGAGCTGCCTTGTATTGCTGTTCGCGTAATAGGGCTCCGCTGATGCCGTTCACATCACCATCATCATAAGCCCAGGGAGCAATCTGCACGAAATAGAAGGGGATCTCACCAAGTCCGAATTGTGAGCGCCATTGTTCCACAAGCAGTTTCATGCGTTGTGAATATTGGTCACCAGGATCTCCTACATTCGAACAGCCTTGGTAATAGAGAATGCCCTTGATGGTATAGTTCAGGATGGGATTGAAGGTGCCGTTACCCCAGAGTAAAGAGCGATGGTAGTCGGTTGGCCATTTCTGGGCAATAGCTACAGAGTCCGTAGGATCACTGGTGTATTTCTTCAGATTCTCCTTAGTTAACCAACTCTCTACGCGCGTACCTCCTTTATTGGTTTCAATAAGGCCAATGGGAATATCCAAGGCTTCATGCAGCTGACGGGCAAAGAAATAACCTGTGGCAGAAAACTCACCAACGGTCTTCGGAGAACAGACACGCCATTCACATAGGGCATCCTCCTGAGGTTCTGCACGCATCTCGCTGGGAATCTTGACGGAACGAACACCTGAATGATTGGCTGATTCAATAATCCAATGGTTATAATCCTTGACTGGACACATGCCAAAACCTTTGACGGGCATCTCCATGTTCGACTGTCCTGCACAAACCCATACTTCTCCTGCTACCACATTGCGGATGGTCAGAGGTTCGCCATCGTCGAAAGTAATCGACAAAGGTGTATAAGAAGCTTTTGGTGTCTTTACCTTAACCAGCCATTTACCATTTTTGTCTGCCTTAGTGCTGACAATTTCATTGTTCCAAGATGTAGTGACTTTCACGGTCTTACCTGCCTGGGTCCATCCCCAGAGGCGGGCATCTGTCTGTTGTTGTAACACCATGTTGTCACAAATAATGTGGGGTAGCCTTACCTTGGCCTGAGAATAGATGGTCAGAGCCGTGAGTGCCAGAATTGTCAGGATCTTCTTCATTTTTTTGCTTGTTGTTTTTAGTTTTCTGCGTGCAAAGGTACGAAAATAAAAATAAAATGATTAACTTTGCGCCAAAAAAATTTAGAAAGAACAACATGAGAACTTTAAAAACAATTACAACTATGCTGCTACTCGCGTTGTCGATGGCGGCTTTTGCACAGAAAGGAACAAAGATGGATTTATGGCCAAAAGGTGCACCAAACAATAATGGTGACGAGAATGACAAGGCAGAACTGACGGTTTATCTGCCTGATGCGAAGAAAGCTACAGGAAGAGCCGTCGTCTGTTGTCCAGGTGGGGGTTATTCTCATCTCGCTATGGACCATGAAGGTCATCAGTGGGCCACCTTCTTCAATAGTAAGGGAATCGCACTGATTGTGCTGAAGTATCGTATGCCTCACGGTAACTACAAGATTCCAGTTTCCGATGCTGAAGAGGCAATGCGAACGGTTCGTCGTAATGCCGTAGATTGGCATATCAATCATAAGGATGTGGGTATTATGGGTTTCTCTGCAGGCGGACATCTGGCCTCGACGATTGCTACCCACTCGAAAGGTGATGCAGCGCCGAATTTCCAGATCCTCTTCTATCCTGTCATCACGATGGATCCGGCCTTCACCCATAAGGGGTCGCATGATAACTTCCTGGGTACAGACCGTTCAAAGAAAGAACTGAAGAAATTGGAAACGGAATACAGCAATGATATTCAGGTGAACCGTACAACGCCACGTGCCTTCATCGCCTTGAGTGACGATGATCATGCTGTACCTGCAGCCAATGGCTTTAACTATTATTCAGAGTGTTATCGTAACGATGTACCGGCTTCTATTCATATATATCCTACAGGAGGACATGGCTGGGGCTATCGTGAGACATTTACCTTCCATTACGAGATGATTTTTGAACTCAAGGCTTGGTTGGAGAGTTTCTAAAGAAAAAGATGATGGCTGAAACCATCATCTTTTGTGTCGACACTTGGATTCGGACCAAGGACCCCCACCATGTCAAGGTGATACTCTAACCAGCTGAGCTATGCCGACCTATTATTGCGGGTGCAAAGGTAAGTATAAAAAATGAATTATGCAAGAAAAACCAGATTTTCTTGCATAATTTGTTTTTATCCTACAGTAATTTCTTGATTTCTGCCTCCAAATCCTTCATCTGCGAAGCACGTTTCACCAGGTTGTTACCGCGATCGATGATGAAATAGTCGGGTACTGACTGAATGTTATACAGCATCAAGCGCTGGGAGTTGATGCCATCTTCGTCACGAACACTGATCCAGGGGAGGGCAGCGGTCTGTTGTTTCCAGAAATGCTCGTCCGGATCGAGAGATACCTGATAGACCTCAAAACCTTGTGCTGCATATTTGTTGTAGAGCTCACGCAACAGCAGGATACGGGCTGGTGACTCGTCCATAGCAAAGATATGGAAGTCGAGCAAAACCACTTTTCCCTTCAAGTCTGTCAGATGGCGTATTTGTCCATGATTATCTTGCAGGGCGATATCTAACACACCTGCTTCTTCTATCTTGCTGGCATCGATGGTCTGATCGCTCTCGCCTTGGGTGATACGCATATTCTTCATGCCCTCAATGGCGATATTATGAAGGTTCTGTCCGCGTTCAGCATGGGGATAGTAAGTGTCCCAACTGGTAGCAACAGCAGCAAACACCTTGATGTCATCCTTGTTGCTGCGGGGGTTGAAGAGCAGCCAATTGCCGAGAGTCTGGAACAGTGCGAAATAGCTGTAGGCCTTCATCGGCTCCTTGAAGATGTAGTTGGTCTTGATATCCTCTTTGTAGGTGTTAATGATTTTCAGAATGCTGTCATTGGCCTCGTCCACACCAAGAGTTGTATTATCTTGAATAGCCATCGCCTGTTTGTGCAGGTCTATCTGCTTCAGAGTCAGTTCTTTAATCTTGGAACAATTCTCTGAGCCGCTGATTTCATATTGGGTGACCATCTGTGGATATTGGGCCTTAATTGTAACGGTTTCTGTAGAGTCGATGCTGACATTGATGATCTGGTCAGAGATTCTCAGACGATAAAACTCAGGAGCGGTAGGGGCTTCTTCACTGAAGGAGAAATCACCTTTATCGCTCAATTTGACAGAGTCCAAAATATTAGTGCCCTCGAGCCCCACATTCTCGAAATAGAGTACGGAGTCTTTGGCGTTTGTAATCTGACCCTCTACGTTGAATTTCTTGTTACCGCACGAGGCGATGGCGATGGCAGCCAAAACAATAGAGGCTGTCTTCCAAATATGATTCTTTTTCATTCCTTTTTTCGTTTTGCGAGTGCAAAGGTACGAATAAGCAAGTAAAAAACCAAAAAAAACACAAAATATTCCCGATTTCTTCGTTTATTTATTATATAATGTGTACCTTTGCGGCTGTTTTTGCGACCAAAGCGTTTCGGTCGCACCGATATTTTTTATTTTTAGATGTTTTAAACAAGATGAATGTAATTACAAAGACCATTCAATTGGCTGATGGAAGGACCATCACCATTGAAACCGGGAAAGTGGCAAAACAGACCGATGGTGCCGTCATGCTGAAGATGAACAACACCGTATTGCTGGCCACTGTTTGTGCCGCAAAAGATGCAGTTCCCGGAACCGATTTCATGCCGCTGCAGGTGGACTATCGTGAACAGTACAGTGCCGCTGGTCGTTTCCCTGGTGGATTCACCAAGCGCGAAGGCAAAGCCTCAGACAATGAAATCCTCACATCCCGCCTGGTGGACCGTGTGCTTCGTCCGCTGTTCCCCAGCAACTATCACGCAGAAGTATTCGTAAATGTGATGCTGCTCAGTGCCGATGGTGTTGACCAGCCCGATGCCCTTGCTGGTTTTGCTGCCTCTGCAGCACTGGCTTGCTCGGATATACCTTTCGAGTGCCCTATTTCGGAAGTCCGCGTTGCACGTGTCAACGGTGAGTATGTGATTGATCCTACCTTCGAGCAGATGAAGGAGGCCGATATGGACATCATGGTTGGTGCCTCGGCTGAGAACATCATGATGGTAGAGGGTGAGATGAAGGAGGTCAGCGAGCAGGATCTGCTGGGTGCCCTCAAGGCTGCGATGGATGCCATCAAGCCCATGTGCGAACTCCAGGCTGAGCTTTCTAAGGAGTTGGGCAAGGACGTGAAGCGCGAGTATGATCACGAGGTAAATGACGAGGCTCTCCGCGAGCAGATGAACAAGGAGTGCTATCAGCCCGCCTACGATGTCACCAAGCAGGCTCTCGAGAAACAGGAGCGTGCAGAGGCCTTCGAGAAGATTCTCGAGGACTTCAAGGAGAAATATTTCGAGGCTCATCCTGAGATCACCGCAGATTCAGAGATCTCTAAGGACGAGTACGAGGCTATGATGGAGCGTTACTATCACGATGTGGAGCGCGATGCCATGCGTCGTTGCATCCTCGATGAGGGTATCCGTCTCGATGGCCGTAAGACCACCGATATCCGTCCTATCTGGTGTGAGGTTTCACCTCTGCCCATGCCTCACGGAAGTGCAATCTTCACGCGTGGTGAGACTCAGTCGCTGAGCACTTGTACTCTTGGTACCAAACTTGATGAAAAGCTTGTCGACGATGTCTTGGAGCATGGTTATCAGCGTTTCCTGTTGCACTATAACTTCCCACCGTTCTGTACTGGTGAGGCCAAGGCTCAGCGTGGCGTAGGCCGTCGTGAGATTGGTCATGGACACCTTGCATGGCGCGGTTTGAAAGGCCAGATTCCTGAGGACTTCCCTTACACCGTTCGTCTGGTCAGCCAGATCCTCGAGTCTAACGGTTCTTCTTCTATGGCTACCGTTTGTGCTGGTACCCTCGCCCTGATGGATGCTGGTGTACCTATGAAGAAGCCTGTTTCTGGTATCGCTATGGGCCTGATCAAGAATCCTGGTGAGGAGAAATATGCTGTATTGAGCGATATCCTCGGCGATGAGGACCACCTGGGTGATATGGACTTCAAGACCACTGGTACAAAGGACGGTCTGACAGCCACTCAGATGGATATCAAGTGCGACGGTCTGTCGTTCGAAATCCTTGAAAAGGCCCTCATGCAGGCTAAGGCAGGTCGTGAGCACATTCTGAAGTGCCTCACCGATACGATTGCCGAGCCTCGTGCAGAGATGAAGCCTCAGGTACCACGTATCGAGGCCTTCGATATTCCCAAGGAGTTCATTGGAGCCGTCATTGGCCCTGGTGGCAAGATCATCCAGCAGATGCAGGAAGATACGGGTGCTACCATTACCATCGATGAGGCTGACGGCGTAGGTCACGTGCAGGTGAGCGCTCCTAATAAGGAGAGCATCGACGCTGCCATCTCGAAGATCAAGGCCATCGTGGCTATTCCTGAAGTAGGTGAGGTCTACGACGGTGTTGTTCGCTCGATCATGCCTTATGGCTGCTTCGTAGAGATCATGCCTGGCAAGGATGGTCTGCTCCATATCTCTGAGATCGACTGGAAACGTCTTGAGACTGTCGAAGAGGCTGGTATCAAGGAGGGCGACCATATTCAGGTGAAACTCCTCGAGATCGATCCTAAGACAGGCAAGTACAAACTCTCTCATCGTGTACTCATCGAGAAGCCTGAGGGTTATGTTGAGCCTCAGCAGCGTCGTCGTGAGCGCCCTGAGCGTGGCGAACGTCCTGAGCGTGGCGAGCGTCGTGACCGTCGTCCCGATCGTGGCGACCGTCGTGACAGAGGCGAGCGTCATGATCGTCCTGAGCGTGGTGAGCATCGTCCCCGTCCTGAGAATCAGGAGGAGGCTCCAAGAGAGAACAATGAGCCGAAGGACTTCAGCGATTCTCTCGATCACATGGATTTCTAAGATAGATTTCTAATATAGAAAAGGCTGCATTTCTCGAAAATGCAGCCTTTTTTGAAAAAAGTTCCAAAAATATTTGGTGGTTTCAAAAATTCGCCGTACCTTTGCACCCGCTTAACAGCAAAACCTGCTTCAGTAGCTCAGTTGGTTAGAGCACCTGACTGTTAATCAGGGGGTCGTTGGTTCAAGCCCATCCTGAAGCGCCTTAGAAATCAAGGAGTTACGAGAAATCGCAACTCCTTTTTCTTTTCCATCTGAACAAATTTTGGTTAAGCAGCATTTCCCCAGGAAACTCCTTTAATAAGTAATTTGCCATCTCCTTATTTTATTTGATTACTATTCTGCTTGTCTATTATTTCTTCCCTTCTTTTTTCCCCTCTACGTCCTGCAAAAGATTCTCTTCTGCCCAACAAATGTTTCGCGCTCGAAATAGTCTTTATATTTCCGCACCTTGAACACATGTTCAGCGCCCTTGAACTTGTGTTCAGAGGCTTTGAACTTATGTTCAGCGCCCTTGAACAACATCTATAACGCTGCAAAGAAACATTTGTAATTCGATTCCGCCAAATTTATTGGCTGAAATCAGAAAAAAAGTACTTCGGACTCAAAGAGTACAATTTTTTTTCAAACAAACAAGAATAAATACACAAAATCTTCGTTTTTGACTACATTTTCAAATTATTTGTTTACTTTTGCAACAAAAATAGGTTTAATTACATAAAGGCTTAACATGAAGAAAACGTTTTTAGCAGTATGGCTGGCGGCTTGCGCTTTTATCGCGACGGCTCAGACCATTACAGGAAAGTATGAGATTCCGACGATGCCCGACTGGGCCAAGAATGCCGTGTTCTACCAGATTTATCCGCAGACGTTCTGCGACTCCGACGGTGATGGTATCGGAGATTTGCAGGGTATCATCAGCAAGCTCGATTACGTGAAGAGCCTCGGTGTGGATGCCATCTGGTTCAACCCGTTCTTCGACTCGCCTTTCAACGATGCGGGCTATGACATCCGCGACTATTACAAAATCGCCCCCCGCTACGGTACCAACGACGATGCCAAAAGGCTCTTTGAGGAGGCTCATAAGCGTGGCATGCACGTTATTTTCGACTACGTGATTAGCTATACTGCTATTGATCATCCTTGGTTTGTGGCCTCGCAGAAGCAGGAGAAAAACAAATACTCCAACTATTACATCTGGACTGAGACCAACTGGGTGGATCCCCCAATGGAGTTCGCAGGCCAGTTCGTAAAGGGATACGGCCAGCGTAATGGTCAGTTCATGCGTAACTTCTACTGGTGTCAGCCTGCCCTCAATTTCGGCTTTGCCAATCCCGATCCTGAGCAGAAGTGGCAGTTGCCCACGGATCATCCAGATGTGATGGCA
>JAEEGJ010004400.1_pt1 | contig 47778 bp, 40 predicted proteins | sample 8958761 | NCBI WGS metagenome assembly JAEEGJ01 (sample SAMN16246546, study PRJNA631951) | gut metagenome | biome: gut microbiome; feature: rumen; material: RS-attached | host: Bos | place: Iran: Karaj | collected 2018-10
TCTCAAGTAACATACTACGGTGGTTATAGCGGTGAGGATCCACCTCTTACCATTCCGAACAGAGAAGTTAAGCTCACCATCGCCGATGGTACTGACCCACCAGTTGGGAGAGTAGGTAGCCGCCGTTCTTCGAGATCCCCGGACTCCGATGGAGTTCCGGGGATCTTTCGTTTTTATACCGCTTGTTACTGGATGGGCGGAATGATTGTTGCAGGTGTGTGAGAGCATGGCGAGGATCGGGAGAAATATCGGACTGGTGTGGATGTATGGGAAGTGGATCATCCTGGCCGGGGGGCTGTTCAATGTCTTTTGTGCGGCTTTCCTGGTGGGTGCCTTTTCGTATGCCGGGTTGGTTTATGCCTTGATGCTGAAACTGGCATTCACGGCGGTCGTACTGTACCTGCAACGGCGGTTCGAGGACAGGGATGCCGTGTTTTTCTATATCAATCTGGGCTTGAGCCGGAAGCGGTTGATGGCGGCGACGCTGTCTATGGATTTCGGCCTGCTCCTCCTTCTGGAAATCCTGGTTGCCCTATGCCGATGACACACGAACTGATCGTGGACAGCGTCGTGGTCCGTTTCGGGGAAAAGACGGTCGTGAGCGGTGGATACATCACTTCGCGCACGGGGGTGGTGACGGGCCTGCTTGGCCGTAACGGAGCCGGGAAGTCCTGCATGTTCCGTGCGCTGATGGGCGGTCTGAAGGTCGATTATGTCAGTGTCCATGTGGACGGGAAGCCGGTTGACATCAATAAGATCGGATTGAAAGTCAAGTACTTGCCGCAGGGAAGGATGATTCCGGAAGGATTGACCCTGAAGGAGGCCTTCCGGTTGTATCAGGTGGATTTCTGGGCCTTCGTCGTCCTTTTCCCGAAATATTCCGGGAAGTACCACGCCCGGCTCTGGGAGATGTCCGGGGGCGAGGCCCGGCTGGCGGAACTGTATCTGGTCCTGATGGCCGATGCGCCGTTCTGCATCCTGGACGAACCGTTCTCGCAGATCGACCCTGTCCATATCGAAGCGGTCCAGCGGCTCATCCGGGAAAAGAGCCTCGAAAAGGGAATCATCGTCACGGACCATAACTATGAGGCCATATCGACCGTTGCCGACCGTCTTTACGTCCTGGCGGACGGCTATACGTCGCCGGTGGAAAACCGGGATGACCTGGTGCGGCACGGCTATTTGCTCCCCCGGTAGGCTTGGGATTTCAAGCGGAAATGCGTATTTTTGTGGAAACGAGTAACTTGCTTTCCATGAAAAAGACCGTATTGTTCCTGGGAGCGCTGATCGCATTTTCCCTGACGGCGATGGCCGACGAGGGGATGTGGCTCCCGTCCCTGATTTCCCAACGTATCGGCGACATGCAGGCCAAAGGCTTCCGTCTCACCGCCGAGGATGTGTACAGCGTGAACCAGGCGTCGCTCAAGGACGCCGTCGTCCTGTTCGGCGGCGGCTGCACGGGCGAAATCGTCTCCGACGAGGGCCTGCTCCTGACGAACCATCACTGCGGATACAGTTACATCCAGCGCCACAGCAGCGTGGAGCACGACTATCTGAAGGATGGTTTCTGGGCCATGAACCGGAATGAGGAACTGCCCAACAGGGGACTGTCGGTGAGTTTCCTCGAGCACATGGACGATGTCACCGACCTGGTCCTGAAGGGCTATGTGCAGGGAATGAACGAGGTACAGCGGGATTCCGTGGTCCGCGCCAATTCGCGGAAACTCATCGAGCAGAATGCCGATGCCTCCAAGGGCCTGACGGCCAATGTGGAAGCCCTGTTCTACGGCAACCAGTACTTCCTGTTCGTGTTCAAGGTGTTCCGCGATGTCCGCCTGGTGGGCGCCCCGCCGTCCTCCATCGGCAAGTTCGGCGGCGATACCGACAACTGGATGTGGCCGCGCCACACCGGCGATTTCTCCATCTTCCGCGTCTATGCCGACAAGGACAACAATCCGGCCGCCTATTCTCCGGACAACGTCCCTTACCGCCCGAAGAAGTTCTTCAAGGTAAGCCGCGCCGGTGTCAACGAGGGCGATTTCACCTTCGTGTACGGCTGCCCGGGCAGCACCCAGGAGTATGTGATGTCCGAACAGGTCAAGTACGTGTCCGAGGTCTCCGACCCGCAGAAGATCGACCTCCGTACCCAGCGCCTGGACATCCAGAAGAAGTACATGAGCCAGTCCCAGGCCGTCCGGATCCAGTATTCCTCCAAGAACGCCTCCGTCTCCAATGCCTGGAAGAAGTGGCAGGGCGAGGAAAAGGGCATCAAGAAGAATCACACCGTGGCTGCGAAGCAGGCCTACGAGAAGCGTTTCCGCGCCTGGGCCAAGGGGACCCGCTACGAGGGCATCGTGGACCAGTTGGGCGGCATCTATGCCCGCCGCAACCCCACTTACCTCGCCTATGAGTACTACAACGAGACCGTCCGCACCATCGAAATCCTCAATTTCGCTTCCGGCATCCAGACGCGCCTGCGTTCCGGATCCAGCCGGGACGACCTGATCGAGAGTTTCTTCAAGGACTATTACCAGCCCATCGACGAGGAATGCTTCGTGGCGATGCTCACCTCCTTCGACAAGAATGTCCCGGAGAACTTCAAGCCCGCCTATTTCAAGGAGAAACTCGAGGCTTACGGCAGCGTGAAGGCCTGGAAGGACGACCTGTACGGCAAGACCCTCTTCACCGACCGCTCGAAAGTGGCTGCGCTCACTGCCGATGACATGGAGAAGGTCCTCGCGGATCCGGCCATCGAACTCTATTCCGCCTTCGCCCAATGGTATAACGAGGACCTCGCGCCCGACATCCGGGAAACCACCGAGGCCATCCGCGTGGCGAACCGCACCTACATGCAGGGCCAGATGGAATTCGAGAAGGACAAGACCTTCTATCCCGACGCGAACCTCACCCTCCGGGTCGCCTACGGCCAGGTTGCGGGTTACGCGCCTTATGACGCCGCCTACTACTATCCCGTTTCCACGCTGAAAGGCATCATCGAGAAGGACAATCCCGACATCTTCGACTACAACATCCCGCAGGTCCTCCGCGACATCTATGCCGAAGGCGGCCACGAGGACCAGCCCGTCTGCTTCCTCGCGACGAACCACACCACGGGCGGCAACTCCGGCAGCCCGGTCCTGAATGCCGACGGCAACCTGATCGGCATCAACTTCGACCGCGTGTGGGAAGGGACGATGTCGGACCTCGACTATGACCCGGAGATCTGCCGGAACATCTCCCTGGACATCCGTTACCTCCTCTTCGTCGTGGACAAGGTCGGACACGCGTCCTACCTGTTCGACGAGATGGTTTTCGCCGACTAAAAAAGCACTGTGACTATGAAATACTTGAAATGCTTTGGACTGGCCCTGCTGGCCCTGGCACTGGCCATACCTGCGACGGCGGGCCGGAGAGCCATCATCCCGGTGGAGACGGAGCATACCGCCCTCATCCTGGCCGTGCGGAACAACAGAGTCCTGGAAACCCTCCATTTCGGGGCACGGATAGCCGACCCGAAGGCCTTCGAAGGCTTCGTGACCGGCTTGTCGGAGGATAACGGGAGCGGGCCCATGGCCTATCCCACCACCGGTGGCCGCTACATCGGCGAGCCCGCCCTCCATGTGAAGTATCCCGACGGCTATCACAACACCGAACTGGTGTACGACAGCCATCAGGTCCAAGTGAACGGGAACATCGTCACGACCAAGATCCTGCTGAAGGATCCGGTCACGCGCCTGCAGGTCGGATTGATCTACGATGCTTACCAGAAAGAGGATGTCATCTGCGCCCACGCTGAAATCCGGAATGTCGGCGCCGGGCCCGTTCAACTGCTCAATTATGCCTCCGGCTCCTTGTACCTGGAGGCGGACCGGTATTACCTGACGCATTTCCACGGTGGCTGGGCCGACGAGATGCAGATGGACGGGGAACTCCTCACCCACGACACGAAGGTGATCGAATCCCGCCGCGGCACCCAGGTCACCCAGTGCAACAATCCCTCCTTCCTGGTGAGCCTGAATGCGGACCGCCTGCAGGAGAATGTGGGCGAAGTCGTCGCCGGTGCCCTGGCCTGGAGCGGCAACTTCCGCCTCTCCTTCGAGATGGACGAGTCCAACCGGCTGAACGTCCTGGCGGGGATCAATCCCTTTGCATCGACCTATGAACTGGATCACGGCCAGATCTTCGCGACGCCGGAGTTCATCTACACGTACTCCGACAGGGGAGCGGGCCAGGCTTCCAGGAACCTGCACGCCTGGGCGCGGAACTACGGGGTTTACGGCGGCGGTCAGGTCAATCCCACCCTCCTGAACAGTTGGGAAGGAGCCTATTTCAACTTCACCACCGAGACGCTGCTCCGGATGATCGACGATGCGGCCGGGATGGGCCTCGAGATGTTCGTCCTGGACGACGGCTGGTTCGCGAAGGACTACCCCCGGAACGGGGACGACGCCGGCCTCGGCGACTGGGAAGTGAACACCGCCAAACTGCCGGAAGGCATCGATTATGTCGCGTCCTATGCCCATGGGAAAGGCCTCAAGTTCGGCATCTGGATCGAGCCGGAGATGGTCAATCCGCAGAGCAACCTCGCGCACACGCATCCCGAATGGGTGGTCCAGAGCCCCGGCCGCGAAACCTACCAGAGCCGCAACCAGTGGGTGCTGGACCTGAGCAATCCGGCGGTCCAGGACTTCGTGTTCGGCATCTTCGACACTACGATGAAACTGTCCGGGAACATCGACTACATCAAGTGGGACTGCAACCGCGTCGTCTCCAATTTCGGCAGCACGTATCTGGGTTCGGAGCAGGACCGTTTCTTCGTGGAATATACGCAGGGCATCTACAACGTGATGCGCCGCCTGCGGGAGAAGTATCCCGATACCATCGTCCAGTGCTGCTCCTCCGGCGGCGGACGGGTGGATTACGGCGCCCTGAAGTATTTCAACGAGATCTGGACCAGCGACAATACCGACGCGTTCACGCGCGCCTACATCCAGTACGCGACGAACCTCATCTATCCCGCCTGCGTGATGGCCTCGCACGTGTCGGCCGTCCCGAACCACCAGACCGGCAACGTCACCCCGCTCAAGTTCCGTTTCGACATGGCCTGTTCCGGCCGGCTGGGGATGGAACTCCAGCCCAGGAACCTGACGGAACGGGAGCGTGCCCTGGCGGACCGGTGTATCCGCTCCTACAAGGAGTACCGCGACCTGGTCTTTACGGGAGACGTCTATCGCCTGGCATCACCGTATGAGGGGGATTACTATGCCTTGATGTATGTATCGCAGGACAGGCGCCGCGCCGTGGTCTATACCTACTGCCTCAAGTACCAGAACCGGGCGGTGGGAGCCCGTCCCTTCCGTCTGGACGGCTTGGATCCGGCCCGCCGCTACCGGGTGACGGAACTCAATGTGGACCGTTCCTGTTGGTGGGGGTCCGGATATGAGCATGCCGGCGACTTCCTGATGAACGGCGGGTTCAACCCCGTCCTCCTCAAGACCTTCGACAGTGCGGTATTCTATCTTGAGTCAGATTAGGTGTACAGGCCTCCGTTCACCGAAATGCATTCGCCCGTGACATAGGAGGCTTGTTCCGAGGCGAGGAAGGCCACCACGGCCGCCACTTCTTCCGGTCGTCCGAAACGTGCGGCCGGAATGTCTTTCTTCAGCGCGGCTTCGTCCAGGCCGCCGGTCATGTCCGTCTCGATGAAACCGGGGGCGACGGCATTGACCGTCACCTTCTTCCGGGCGACCTCCTGGGCGAGTGCCTTGGTGGCGGCGATCAGGCCGCCCTTGGCCGCCGAATAGTTCGCCTGGCCGGCGAGCCCCTTGAGGCCGGAGAGCGACGCGACGTTCACGATCCGGCCGTACTTGTGCAGCAGCATCGGCTGGATGACGGCCCGCGTGACGTGGAAGAAACTGTTCAGGTTGGTATTGATAACGGATTGCCACTCATCGGGTTCCATCCAGATCAGCAGGTTGTCCTTCCGGATGCCGGCATTGTTCACCAGCACTTCGATCCACTCCTCGGGATGGGCCTGCTGCCAGCCTTCGACGGCTTCCCGGACAGCCTCCGGATCGCCCACGTCGAAACGGAGCAGTTCGCCCTGACCGCCGATGGCGTCCAGGGTTTCCTGGGCCGCCGTTTCGTTGGACACGTAGTTGATGAGGACGTGGTAGCCCATCCGGGCCAGGCTGAGGCAGACCGCGCGGCCGATGCCGCGGCTTCCGCCGGTGACGAGTGCGGTTTTCATCGTTGCAGGATTTGATTCAAGGTTTCTTCCCCAAGGATTTCGCGGCAGGTGAGCAGGGCGGTTTCCGAGACGCCCAGTACGCCGTGCAGGCCGCAGTTCTGTCCGGTCAGGTAAAGCCCTGGGACGGGGGTCCTTGGGTGGACATAGCAGGAAGCGTCCTTTTTGCGGATTCCGAAGGCGCTTCCCCCGGGTGTGCCGGTGTAGCGTTCCCAGGTGGCCGGCGTACTGGTCCAGTACTCCTCGACGGCCTGGGCAAGGCCCGGAACACGCGCGATCATCCTTTCCGCCAGGGCGGTCCGGTCCGGGACGTGTTTCGCGCTGAAGGCGAGCAGGTCCGCGCTCCGGGCGAAGCCCTTTTCGTCGGCATTCCCGCAGTGGAGCATCAGGTTTCCGTCGAAAGTGGTGTTCCAGGGTTGGTACCGAAGCGTTTCCGGGCGTAATTTGCAATAAACGGTGAAGATGCCCGGACCGTCTTCCAGCACCTGCAGCCGATGCAAATAGGACGGGCGGATGTGCCCCTTGTACAGGGCGAACGTCTGCCGGGGATGGATATCGGAAATGATGATGCCCCGGTAAACGCTTCCGTCTGCACACCGGACCAGGCCGGGTTCAATCTCCGTCACTTCGCATCCGGTGCGGACGGTCCCGTTGATCTGTGCGGCGAGACGCTTGACCAGCAAGTCGCCCGATGGAAGCCGCCAGGAGCCCTTCTTGAAGGGTTCCATCACGAGGGCATACTCTTCCTCCGTCACATCTCCCGCCGGAGAAGACAGGCGGAGGTTGTTTCCGAGCGGGAACGAAAGGTCGGAAAGGCGGTAGGAAACGCCGTCCATGACGATCTCATCGGTCTCTTTGACCTGTTCCCAGGGGAGGTCCATGAGCCCCAGCGGGCGGAAGATCCGCTCCAGCGGCCCTCCTTCCTCCAGGCCGGCTACGGAATGGAATCCAGTGTCGAACCGGAGTCCGCCCCGGACGAAGGTCTGGAGACAGCCGCCGGGCTGCGCCGCTTTTTCCAGCACGGTGACGCGGTAACCCGCCCGGGACAGGATCACGCCCGAGAGGAGGCCGCCGAGGCCCGACCCTATGACCAGGGCGTCAGACATTCCGGACGACGAGGGTGGAGTTCGTTCCGCCAAAGCCGAAGGAATTGGACAGGAAGGTGTCGAAGGGTTTCTCGATGGTATGGGCCGGAATCCAGAGCCGGGCGGAATCCTCGTCCGGATGCTCGAAATTGATGTTTCCGGCGATGAAGCCGCCCTTCATCATGAGGAGGGAATAGACGATTTCGCTGGCGCCGGCCATCCACATCTCGTGGCCGGTCTGGCTCTTGGTGGACGTGACGGGCACGGTCCTGTCGCCGAAGACACGGGCGATGGCCTTCGCCTCGTTCGCGTCGCCCACATGCGTGGAAGTCGCATGGGCGTTGACATACCCGATTTCGCGGATGTCGATGCCGGCGCGGCGGATGGCCATCTCCAGGGAGCGGGCGGGACCGTCCACGTTGGGCGTGGAGATATGGTCGCCGTTCGAGGAGAATCCGTAACCGAGGACCTCGGCCAGGATGGGCGCACCGCGGCGGACGGCCGATTCATAACTTTCCAGGATCACGGTGGCTGCACCGCCGCCCGGCACGAGGCCGTCGCGGTCCCGGTCGAACGGACGGCTGGCCTTCTCGGGCGCATCCTCGCGGGTGGAGAAGGCGGAAATGCCGTCGAACGAGCCGGTTGCGGTAGGATTGACCTCCTGGGCACCCCCGCATACGACCATTTCCTGCAGGCCGTCCTGGATGAGCAGGGCACCGAGTCCGATGGCGTGGGAGCCGCTGGCGCAGGCGCCGGATACGGTCAGGTTGATGCCCTTGAGGTGGAAGATCACCCCGAGGTTCATCGTGACGGTGGAATTCATGGACTGGAAGATGGCGCCGGATCCGCACAGCATCGTGTCCTTCTTCTCCACGATCTTGGAGAAATGCCTGTACACGGCGTCGGCCGTGCTGTCGTTGCCGTACAGGAGGCCCACCTCGTGGCTGTCCAGGTAGTCCTGGTCGATGCGCGCATGCCGGAGGGCGTCCCGGGTCGCGCAGTAGGCGTACTGCGCCGGTTCGGACATATAGGCCCGCAGCGGGCGCGGCAGTTCCTTTTTCAGTTCGGGGACCGGCACCCGGGCGGTCAGTCCCGACCGGAATCCCATTTCCTTCCGGACCGGATCCAGCACGATGCCGGACTTGCCGGCATACAGCGCCTCCCGCACCTCCTCGAGGGTGGTTCCCAGGCACGACCAGATTCCCAATCCCGTGATGACGACTCTTTGCATGCGTGATTCTCTAATTCCTGCAAAGTTACGGATTTTTTTGTCTATATTTGCCTCCGGTAAACGAAACGTACTTAATCAGATGAAGGTCATGAAATTCGGCGGCACCTCGGTCGGGTCCGCCAGCAGGATGCAGCATGTGGCGGAACTGGTCGCTTCCGCCGGTCGGAATCTCGTCGTCCTCTCCGCCATGTCGGGCACCACGAACACCCTCGTGGAGATTGCCGGTTACCTGTACAACCACAATTCGGAGGGCGCCAGGGACACCATCAGCCGCCTGGAAGGGAAATACCTGAAAGTCATCAAGGAACTGTATTCCACGGAGGAATATGCCGCCAAGGCGCGGGATTTCGTCCATGAGACGTTCGCGTTCCTGGGCACGTTCGCCAAGGAACTGTTCGGCCCCGTGCAGGAGAAGATGATCCTCGCCCAGGGCGAACTGCTGTCCACGCATCTGATGTGCTGGTACATGCAGGAGAAGGGATATCGCCCGGAACTCCTGCCGGCGCTGGAATTCATGCGTACCGACCTCCAGGGCGAGCCCGACTCCGATTTCATCCGCGAGAACCTGACGCGGCTCATCGACCAGTATCCCGAGGCGCAACTGTTCATCACCCAGGGTTATATCTGCCGGAACGCCCACGACGAAGTGGACAATCTCCAGCGCGGCGGCTCCGACTATACCGCCTCGCTCGCCGGCGCGGCCCTGCAGGCCGAAGAGATCCAGATCTGGACCGACATCGACGGCATGCACAACAACGACCCGCGTTTCGTCCAGGATACGGAAGCGGTGCGGCACCTGCACTTCGAGGAGGCGGCGGAACTGGCCTACTTCGGGGCGAAGATCCTCCATCCGACCTGCATCCAGCCGGCGCGGTATGCGAACATCCCCGTCCGTCTGCTGAACACGATGGCGCCCGAGGCCCCCGGAACCCTCATCAACAACATCCCCGAACCCGGCACCATCAAGGCCGTGGCCGCCAAGGACAACATCGTCGCCATCAAGATCAAATCCTCCCGGATGCTCCTGGCGCACGGTTTCCTGAGGAAAGTGTTCGAGATCTTCGAGAGTTACCGTACCCCGATCGACATGATCTGCACCTCCGAGGTGGGCGTGTCCATGTCCATCGACGACACCCGCTACCTGGGCGAGATCGTCCATGACCTCAAGAAATACGGCACCGTCACCGTGGACCTGGACATGTGCATCATCTGCGTGGTGGGCGATATGGACTGGGAGAACGTGGGCTTCGAGTCCGCGGCGCTCAGCGCCATGAAGGACATCCCCGTGCGGATGGTCTCCTACGGCGGCAGCAACTACAACATTTCCTTCCTGATCCGGGAAGAAGACAAGGAAGCGGCTCTCCGGGCCCTCAGCGCCAGCCTGTTCTCGAAATGATGAAGGGCGATTTCCCGGTAGGGGAGTTCGCGGGAAGGAAGACGCCGTTCTACTTCTACGACCTGCCCCTGCTGGAGCGGACGCTGGATGCGGTCCGCAGTCTGCTGAAGGACCGGCCCCGCTGGCATGTCCACTATGCCGTCAAGGCCAATGCCAACCCGGAGATCCTCCGCCGGATCGCCGCGGCGGGTTTCGGCGCCGACTGCGTGAGCGGCGGCGAGGTCCGGATGGCCTGCGAGGCGGGTTTCGCCCCCTCCACCATCGTCTATGCGGGCGTCGGCAAGAGCGATGCGGAGATCGCCGATGCGCTGGAACTCGGGATCGCCCGGTTCAATGTGGAGTCATCGGCCGAACTCCTGGTGATCGAGGAGATCGCCGCGAAGACGGGCAGGGTCGCACCGGTCAGTCTCCGCGTGAACCCCGACATCGGCGCGCATACCCATGCCAACATCACGACCGGTCTCGCGGAGAACAAGTTCGGCATCTTCCACGAGCAGTTGCCGGAAGTCCTCCGGCTCGCCCTGGGCTGCCCGCACGTGCGGTTCTGCGGCCTGCATTTCCACATCGGCTCGCAAATCCTGGACATGTCCGACTTCGTGGCCCTGTGCAACCGGATCAATGACCTGACGGACCGGCTGGAACGGATGGGCCTCCCCATTGGCGACCTGAACGTGGGCGGAGGCCTGGGCATCAACTACGAACATCCGAACCACCTCCCGATCGCCGATTTCAAGGCTTATTTCGACACCTTCAAGCGGCATCTGCACCTGCGTCACGGGCAGGACCTGCACTTCGAACCGGGCCGCAGCCTCGTGGCGCCGTGCGGGACGCTCATCTGCCGTGTCCTGTATGTCAAGCAAGGGACGACGCGCCAGTTCGCGATCGTGGACGGCAGCATGACGGAACTCATCCGCCCGGCCCTGTATCACGCCTACCATCGGATCGAGAATCTGACTTCCGACGAACCGGAGCAGTTGTACGATGTCGTGGGCCCCGTTTGCGAGAGTTCCGATGTCTTCGCGAAGGGCGTTTCGCTGGATGCCTGTCGGCGGGGCGATTTCATCGCCATCCGCAGTGCCGGCGCCTACGGCGAATCCATGGCCTCCACCTACAACGGCCGCCCGCTTCCGGGAGCGTTCTTCTTTGAATAAACGCGGGAAATCCGTATATTTGTCTTCTTAAACCCAAAGGGACAACTATACGTATGAATCTATTTCCGGACATCGAGAAAGCCTATGGGAAGGAGCGGCTCTCCGCCCGGGAGGCCCAGCGGCTGGCGCAGTACATCGCGTTCGGCCCCATTGTCTTCCAGGCCAGCCGCCTGATGCTGAAGTTCGGCATCCTGGAACGTCTCCGCGAGCGGGATATGACCCTGCCGGAGGTCGCCCAGGCCGCCGGACTGTCGGAGTATGCCGCCAAGGTCCTCCTGGAGGCGTCGCTTTCCATCGGCACGGTCCTCATCGACACGGAAACAGACCGGTATTCCCTCTCCAAGACTGGCTGGTTCCTGCTGAACGACCCGGCTACGCGCGTGAACGTGGATTTCAACCACGACGTGAACTACGAGGGATTCTTCCACCTGGAGGAGGCGCTGCTGGAAGGCCGTCCGGCCGGGCTGGCGCACTTCGGCCCCTGGCCTACGCTGTACGAGGGCCTTTCCTCGTTGCCGGAACAGGTGAAGAAGAGTTGGTTCGGCTTCGACCATTTCTATTCCGACCATTCCTTCGACGAAGCGCTGGAGATCGTCTTCCGTTACCGGCCGCGCCGGCTCATGGACGTGGGCGGCAATACGGGCCGGTGGGCCCTCCGCTGCGTGGAGCATGACCCCGAGGTGCGGGTGACGGTCGTGGACCTTCCCCAGCAACTCGCGATGATGCGGGAACAGACGGCCGGGAAGCCCGGTGCGGAGCGCATCGACGGTTATGCGATGGACATGCTGGATCCGACGGCGGAATTTCCGCAGGACCTGCATCCGGACCTCATCTGGATGAGCCAGTTCCTGGACTGTTTCAGCGAGGAAGAGATCCTGGGTATCCTGGTCCGGGCGGCGAAGGTGATGGGGCCGGATTCCCGCCTCGCCATCATGGAAACCTTCTGGGACCGCCAGAAATACGAGCCTGCCTCCTTCTGCCTCACGATGACGAGCCTGTACTTCGCCGTGATGGCGAACGGCAACTCCAAGATGTACCACTCCGATGACATGACCCGCCTGGTGGACCGGGCCGGGATGGCCGTGGAGGAGATCCACGACGGCCTGGGACAGGGTCACAGCATCATGATCTGTAAAATCAAGTAATATGGATATCAACGAAATACGGGAGAAAGTCAATGCCTTCCTCGTGGAGGAACTGGAGATTGACGAGAGCAAGATCGCGGAGGACGCCCGCCTGAAGGAGGACCTCGGGATCGACAGCCTGGAAGTGGTGGACGTGATCGTCCTGGTCGATCAGGAGTTCGGCTTCAAGATGCGTCCGGAGCATTTCAAGGAACTCAAGACCTACGGGGAGTTCTGTCAGTTCATCGCCGACCGGTTTGTCTGATTACGGACATAAGGGCTGGCAGGGCGCGACGGACGGGACGCCCTGGATGCAGCGCTCGCTCATCCGGCTGTTCCGTGTCCTTCCCCTCGGAGTGCTGTACGGTTGTATGGCGCTGGTCATCCCTTTCTACATGCTTTCCGGAAAAGGCTTCCGGGCCTCCTTCGATTTCTACCGGAAACGGCTGGGCTACGGACCCGTGAAGTCCTTCTTCCACGTATATGCGAACGAATTCGCTTTCGGCCAGGTGGTCCTGGACCGGTTCGCCGCCTACGCCGGCCGGAAGTTCGACCTGGAAGTCCCGCGGATGGACCTGTTCCGGGATCTGTGCGCGGGGGAGGGCGGATTCATCCAACTGAGTTCCCACGCGGGCAACTATGAGATGATCGGGTACTCCCTCGTGTCGCCCAAGCGCATCAACGCCCTGGTGTTCGGGGGAGAAACGGAGACGGTCATGCGCAACCGCGCCCTCCTGTTCGATGAGACGAATGTCCGGATGGTCCCCGTGTCGGAAGACATGTCGCACATCTTCACCCTCAACAACGCCCTGGCCGACGGGGAGATCGCCAGCCTGCCCGGCGACCGGGTATTCGGTTCGCAGAAAACGGTTTCCTGCCCGTTTTTCGGTGCCCCGGCTGCGTTCCCGGCCGGCCCGTTCACCCTCGCCGTGCAGCGGGAAGTGCCCATCCTCCTGGTCTTCGCGATGAAGGAGGGGAGGCGGAAATACAAGGTCCTGCTGGAGCGCCTCCCGGAACCGGAAGCGGCGTCGAAGCAGGAGCGGATCCAGTCCCTCGCCCGGTCCTATGCCGCGGCCCTGGAGGCGGTCGTCCGCCGGTATCCGCACCAGTGGTATAACTTTTACGATTTCTGGAAATGAGCCTGTCCGGAGACACATCTGTCGGCGGAATCCTTCCGCAGCGCGAACCGTTCGTCTTCGTGGACCGGCTCGAGCGGTACGATGACCGGGAGACGGTGACGTCCTTCACGGTTCCGGCAGGGCATCTGCTGGTGGAAGACGGGCATCTGACCGCCGCCGGCATCCTGGAGAACATGGCCCAGTCCAGCGCCGTCCGGATCGGCTATCTGTGCAAATACATCCTCCACGTCCCCGTCCGCATCGGTTACATCGGCGCCATCCGGAAGTTCCGGGTCCACCGGCTGCCGGCCGTGGGGGAGACCTTGTCCACGACGATCATCCTCCGGGAAGATGTCTTCGGCATCTCCCTGACCGATGCCGTGGTGCGTATCGGAGAGGAAATCATTGCCGAGGCGTCCCTGAAGACGACCCTCGGCGAAAAGGAGGCGGAATGAAAAAGGTCGTCTGCATCGGAGAGAGCATCCTGTCGCCGCTCGGCGCGACTCCCGCGGAGAACTTCGCGGCGGTGTGCCGGGGCGAGTCCGCCTTGTGCCGGTACGAAGGCATGTTCGGCGTGAAGGAACCGTTCGTGGCTTCGCTGATGGACCGGGAACGGTGGACGGCTCCCGGAAGGACCTTCTTCGATTCCATCGTGATCGAGGCGGCACGGCGGGCTGTCGAGGTAGCAGGCATCGACCCGGCCAGCCCGCGCACGGCTTTCGTCCTTTCCACGATCAAAGGCAATGTCGAATATATTGAAACACAGGATGTAACGCTGGCGTGCTCCGCACGGCGGCTGGCGGATGCCTTCGGCAATCCCAATCCCGCCGTCGTCGTTTCCAATGCCTGCATCTCCGGCCTGGCCGCGCTCCTGCAGGGGAGGCGGATCCTGCTCGGCGGCGGTTTCGACCACGTGGTGGTCGTGGGCGCCGAGGTCCAGTCCCGTTTCATCGTGACGGGATTCCAATCCCTGAAGGCCCTGTCCGAGGCACCCTGCAAGCCGTTCGACGCGCGGCGCGACGGACTCAATCTGGGCGAAGCGGCTGCGGCCGTCGTCCTGGGGTTCGGCGATGAAGGCTGGGAACTGGCCGATGGCGCCGTACGCAACGATGCGAACCATATCTCCGGCCCGTCCCGGACGGGCGAGGGGAGTTACAAGGCCCTCCGGCATGTGCTCAGGAACTGTTCGCCGGATGCATTGGCCTTCGTCAATGTCCACGGCACTTCCACCCTCTACAACGACGAGATGGAATCCATCGCCATCGACCGCGCCGGCCTCCTGGATGTGCCCGTGAATGCGCTGAAAGGCGTATTCGGCCATACGATGGGGGCGGCGGGCGTGCTGGAATCCATCCTGTCGATGCACGCCGTGGATGCAGGCGTGGTCCTGCCCACGCGCGGTTTCTCGGAGCCGGGCGTGAGCCGGCCCGTGAAGGTGTCTGCCACGATGGGAAAGACGACGAAGCAGGCCTTCGTGAAACTCCTGTCCGGTTTCGGCGGGGTGAACGGGGCGCTGCTCTTCAGAAAAGGAGGTGCGGGATGCTGACCATCCGTTCCTTCGCGTCGATTCCCGGCGGCACCGACCTCACGGCCCTGTATCGGGCCCGGGTGGGGGATTACCCCAAGTTCTTCAAGATGGACACCACCTGCAAACTGGGATTCCTGCTGGCGGAGCAACTTGCGGACGCGCCGCGCTTCGAACCCCGCGAAGACCGCGCCGTGCTCATGTTCAGCACCTGCGGCAGCCTCTGCAACGACCGGCATTACGAGGAGTCGGTGCGGGATTTCCCCTCGCCCTCCCTCTTTGTCTATACGCTGCCCAACATCATTACGGGGGAAATCGCCATCCGGAACAAGTATGCGGGGGAGACCTCGGCCTACGTCCTGGAACGGTTCACCCCGGAAACTTTCGTCGCCCTCGTGGAACAGGCGTTTCAGGACGGGGATACCGGTTCCGCCCTCTGCGGTTGGGTGGACTGCCGGGCGGACGACGACTTCACCGCCTTCGCCTTCCTCGTGGAGCGCGGCGGCACCGGAATGGAATTCAACGTGGAAAATGTATATGGAACAGTTAGTCAATGAAATCAAGGTAAAACTGATCGACGCTCTGAACCTGGACGGGATGACCCCGGAGGACATCGATGACAACGCGCCCCTCTTCGGTGACGAAGGCCTGGGGCTCGACTCCATCGACGTCCTGGAACTGATCGTTCTCCTGGAGCGCAACTACGGCATCCGCCTGGCGAATCCGCAGGAAGGCAAGAAGGTCTTCCAGAGCGTGGCCGTGATGGCGGACTACGTGAACGCCAACCGGACGAAATAGATGGATCCGGTCATCCATGTCACGGGTGCCGGCGTGGTGAGCGCCGTCGGATGCGGCCGGGGGGAGACCCTGGACGCGCTCCGGCGCGGCTTTTCCGGCATCGGCCCGGTCCGCTTCCTGCGTACGGAAGAAAAGGCTTTCCCGGTGGGGGAGGTCAAACTGTCCAACGGGGAAATGGCGGCCCGGAGCGGTGCCTCGCCCGATCTTCCCCGCACCTCCCTGCTGGGCATCCTGGCCCTGGGGGAGGCGCTTGCGGGAGCCGGACTCCGGGACCTTTCGGGAATCCCCCTGGTCGGGGGAACGACGGTCGGTGGCATGGACCTGACGGAACAGACGTTCCCGGCTTATTCGCGGATGCATGACTGCGGGGCATCGACCGATGCCATCGCGGCGCATTTCGGCGGCGCGCCCTGGGCGACGACGCTTTCCACGGCCTGCTCCTCGGCGGCCAATGCCATCATTTTCGGGGCGAACCTCATCCGGAGCGGACAGGCAGAAGTGGTCGCGGTAGGGGGCAGCGAGTCCCTGTCGGACTACCACCTGCACGGGTTCGGCTCCCTGATGATCCTGGATCCGGCACCCTGCCGGCCGTTCGACGCCACGCGCGCGGGACTCAACCTGGGCGAGGGCGCCGCATTCCTGATCCTGGAGTCGGAAGCCTCCCGGAAACGCCGCGGAGTGCCCTCTCTGGCCATTTTAAGCGGTTTTGGCAATGCCTGCGACGCCTTCCACCAGACAGCCTCTTCCGACAGCGGAGAAGGCGCTTTCCTGGCCATGCGGAAGGCGCTGGGAATGGCCGGACTCCAGCCTGCGGACATCGACTATGTCAATGCCCACGGCACCGGGACCCCGAACAACGACGCTTCCGAAAGCGCTGCTCTGCGGCGGGTATTCGGCGACCGGATTCCACCGGTTTCGTCCACCAAGGCCTTCACGGGGCATACGACGAGCGCTTCCGGCAGCATCGAGGCCGTCTTCTGCCTCCTGGCCCTCCGGGAGGGTTTCATCCCGGCCAACCTGAACTGGACTACGCCCGATCCGGCCTGCATCACGCCCGCGGCCGGCGGTCCGGCGTACCTGCGCCATATCCTTTGCAACGCCTTCGGCTTCGGAGGCAATGATTCATCCCTGTTGTTCTCCCGATGATGCGCAGCGTGTATGTCAACGCCCGGTGCGAACTGAAGCCCGGGGATCCGGAACCCGACTATCGCAGCCTGTTCTCCGTGCTGGAGGCCCGGCGGATGGGACGGCTCCTGAAGCGGGCGGTCTGGACCTCCTCGCAGGCTCTGGAAAAGGCGGGCGTCGCCGTTCCCGACGCCGTCATCATCGGCACGGACTTCGGTTGCATCGAGAATTCGGAATCTTTCCTGAAGGCGCTGAAGGGCATCGACGACGCCCCGCTCCGGCCGACGCATTTCATGCAGTCCACGCACAACACCATCGCCTCGCTCATCGCCATCCGGCTGGGCGCGCACGGGTACAACGCCACCTATTCCCACCGGGGCCGTTCCTTCGAAAGCGCCCTGCAGGATGCCAGGACGCAGATCGCGCTCGGTGACATCGACACCGCCCTCGTCGGCTGGTTCGACGAACTGACGCCCGCCCTGTCCGAAAGCCTCCTTTCCCAGGGGATCGAACCGAAAGAACACGCCCTCGCGGTGGTCCTTTCGGCCAACCCCGAGGGCGCGGTCTGTGAGTTATCATGCTGAGGAGGCCCGACCGGGCCTCCGTGAGAATCTCTAGTATCCGAAGATTTCCTCCAGCGTCACCTGCTGCACCGGTCCCAGCGTCTTCAGGAAGTTGAGGTCCAGGTCGGTCGGGTCGCCGAGGATGGCGTAGATGTAGGGACGTCCCTTGATCCAGCGCTCGTGCGTGGCGAGGAGGTCATCCATCGTCAGGGAAGCCACTTTCTCATACACCTGCTTGTCGCGCGGTTCGGAGAGGCCGAGTTCCTGCGCGGTGAGGTAACTGTACAGGACGCGGTCGCCGATGACGCGCTGGGTGCGGAGCCGGCCCAGGATGGACGCCTTCGCGATTTCCAGGTTCTCGGGGGCCTGCGGCAGGGTTTCGATGATCTCGTCGAAGCCGTCCACGGCCTTCTTCAACTTGTCGTTCTGGGAGGCGATGGTGGCGCGGAAGGAGTAGGTGTCATCCAGGAAGGACGGACCGCCGAGATTGGCGCCGGCGCTGTAGGCCAGGGCGCGGGACTCGCGCATCTCCTGGAACACGATCGCATTCATGCCGCCGCCGTAGTACTCGTTGAACAGGTCGATGTACGGATCCTGCGCGAGATCCAGTTTCTCACCGCGGTCGGAGTACTGGATGTAGTTGAACTGGCGGGACTGGTAAGGGGCCAGGATGACCTTGGCGGCCGGGGTGAGCCGCTTGACGGCATAGGTCTTCACGAGCGGCTCGAGGCCTTCGGTGGGGTGCGCGGCCTTGACCATCGCGACGACTTCCTCCACGGGGGCGGGGCCGTAGTAGAGGATGGTGGGCTTCTTCGTGAGGAGGTCCTTGACGGCGCCGAGGAGCCGGTCGGAGGTGAGGCCGGCTACGGCGGCGTTCGTGAGGGTCGTGGCCTTCACGTACTCGGGACCGTAGATCAGGTAGTTCTGCAGGGCGCTGTTGCAGGCACGCTGGCTCTTCTTGCTGTCCAGACGGGTGCGGATGAGGTCCATCTTGAGTTCGGTGAGGACCTCCTCGTCGGCGACCGCGTTCCGGAACAGGTCCTCCACGATTCCGAGGGCCTTGGGCAGGTTCTCGCCGAGGCCGTTCACGCGGATGTTCGTCGTGTTGCCGCCCACCTGGAGGCCGTAACCGCAGGCGAGGCCGTACATCTCGGACGCGATTTCGGCGGCGGAGCGCCCGGGCGTGCCCAGGTAGTCGAAGTAACTGGCGGAGAGGGCCAGGACCGGATCGTTGTCGCTGCCGCGGTCATAGCGGAAGGTGAGGGTGGCGATGTCGTTCTTCTCGTTCTTCTTGTACAGGAGTTGCAGGCCGTTGCAGTCGGCGACGGTCATGTCCTTGGCATAGTCCACGAAGACCGGCTCGATGGGCGCGACCTCGGAGGCGGCGATTTCGGCGAGGAAGGCGCTCTGCTTGTCCCGGTTCGTGACGATCGGGGTGATGCGCGGGGCGTCGATCTTCTTGATGGACTTGTCCTCGCCGATGTGCTTGTAGGCGATGGCATAGTTCTGCGGGCCGAGGTACTCCTTGGCGAAGGCGACGACATCGGCCTTGGTGATCCGGGCGACACGGTCCATCCGGCCGACGACGGTCTTCCACGGCATCCGGTTGATGAAGGCGCTCACGAACTGGCTGGCGCGGCTGCGGTTGGCCACGAGGCTCTGCATCTGGCTGAGTTTGAAGTTGGCCTTGGCGGCCTCCACGAGTTCTTCGGAGAAGTCACCGTCGCGGAGTTTGGCCACTTCGGCGAGGAGGACGTCGCGGACTTCCTCCAGGGTCTGGCCCTCCTTGGGAAGGCCCTCGATGAGGAGTGCGCCATGATCCACGCGGTCATTCTCCATGATGCCGGCGTCCAGGACGGACTGGTTCTGGACGACATCCAGGTCGATGAGGCCGGCCTGGCCGTTGTACAGGACGGAAGCGGCGATGGAGGCGATCTCGCTGTCCGTGGAGGAGGTGCCCGGCGTGCGCCAGCCCATCAGGATGAATTCGGCCTCGTTGCCCAGGATATGCTTCTCCTTGGGGGCGGTGATGGGGGCTTCGGGCTTGACGGTGAAGGTCGGGAGGTTCTTGTTGGGCTTCCAGTCACCGAAGTACTTCTCGATGATGCGGATGGTCTCGTCTGGGTTCAGGTCGCCGGAGAGGCAGATCGCGACGTTGTTCGGGACATAGTAGGTGTCCTTCTGCTTGCGGATGGCCTTCAGGGACGGGTTCTTCAGGTGGTCCTGCGTGCCGATGACCGTCTGCGTGCCGTACGGATGGTTCGGGAAGAGGAGGGAGTCGATGGCGTCGTAGGCCTTTTCGCCGTCGGAGGTCAGGCCCATGTTCTTCTCCTCATAGACGGCCTCCAGTTCGGTGTGGAACCCGCGGAAGACGCAGTTCTTGAAGCGGTCGGCCTCGATCTTCGCCCAGTTCTCGATCTGGTTGGACGGGATTTCCTCCACGTAGCAGGTCACGTCGTTGGACGTGTAGGCGTTGGAACCCCGGGAACCGATGATGGACATGAGTTTGTCATACTCGTTCGGGATGGCGATCTTGGAGGCCTCGTAACTGATCGAGTCGATCTGGTGGTACAGGTCCAGGCGCTCCTGCGGGTCCTTCAGGGTGCGGTACACCTCGAAGAGGCTGTCGATGGCGGCGAGCATCGGCTTTTCCGCCTCGTAATCCTGGGTGCCGAACTGCTCGGTACCCTTGAACATCATGTGCTCCAGGTAGTGGGCGAGGCCGGTGTTGTCCGCCGGGTCGTCCTTGCCGCCCGCGCGGACGGGCATATAGGTCTGGATGCGGGGCTCGTCCTTGTTGACGGTCATGTACACGGTCAGGCCGTTGGAGAGGGTGTAGATCCGCGTCTGCATCGGATCGCCCTCCACGGTCTCATACTTGGTCTTGCTGCCGCAGGCCACGGCAACGGCGGCGATCGCCGCCAGGAGGATGAATCTCTTCATATAGGTTGGTTTGAGTTGGCAAGGGTATTCATTGGATTTCCCGGTCCAGGTCCGGCATCAGTTTCCGCACCGGCTTGACATGCCGGAAGAACCGGCTCGCAATCACGCGCACGACCGTGTAGGCCGGGATGGCGACCAGCATGCCGACGACTCCGCCGATATGGCCGGCGAGGAGGATCACGATGAAGATTTCCAGCGGGCTGGCCTTGATGCTGGTGGAGTAGATGAGCGGCTGGTAAACGAAGTTGTCCACGAACTGGGTGGTGAGCATGATCGCGAGGACGATGAGGGCGAACACCCAGATGTTCACGCCGAGTCCGACGCCCGTTCCGTACTTGAGGATGACGGCGAGGATCACGCCGACCGCCTCGCCGATGAGCGGGCCCACGTAGGGGATGATGTTCAGGATGCCGGCGATGAAGGCGATGCCCAGGGCGTTGCTGAACCCCAGGCGGGCGATGAGCCACAGGCCCAGGAAGTCCAGGAGGGCGACGCCCGTCATCTCGATGAGCAGTCCCACGAAATACCGGGACAGCAGGTGCTCGATGTCTCCCAGCGCCTTGGCGATCTTCCCTTCCATCCGGTCGGGGACCAGGGCGCAGACGATCTTGCGGAACAGGGTTTCGTCGCGCACGAAGAAGAACGAGATGAACACGATGGAGAACAGGCCCACGGCGAAACTCGTCACGAAGGAGGTCACGGAACTGATGACCGCCGTGACGTTGGTGATGTTGGTCACTTCCCGGAGTTTGTCCATCAGGATGTCGATGAGGTCGAAATCCGGTCCCAGGGCGGGGAAGAGGCCGATGATCCAGTCATTGACCCGGTCCAGCGGATTCCCCGACACGGTGGCGCTGTTCAGCACCGCGGCGTCCCGGACGATCCGGGTCACCACCGGGATGGCCTGCGTCACCACGAGGATGAGGATGCCGAGGATCAGGAGGATGGTCAGGATGGCGAGCAGCCAGTCCGGCGCGGCTTTCCCCCTGACGGTGACCTTCCGCAGCATCCGCATCACCGGCTGCCCGATGAGCGACACCACGAAGGCGACGATGACATACACGAGGACGCTCTTGAAATACCAGCAGAGCCATGCCAGGACGGCGAGGGTTCCCGCGCCGATCAGGTACCGGGCCAGCCGGTCGATGCTTCTTTCCTGTTCCATAGACAAATAGATTACAAATATAGGCATTTCCGGGCAAATGTGTACCCTCCCGCCGAGGTCTCTTCGTTTTTAAAAATTTTTTGTTGATTTTTTGTGAAAATTTATTGTTTTTCAATAAATACTTTCTATCTTTGCAACAGAAACCAATTTAGAATCCGATATGATTGCTTCCTGGTGGGCCGACCTGAGCCCGGTCATGAAACTCCTCTGGGGCGTCACCCTGACGGCTTCCCTCATTTTCGTCATCCAGACCGTGATGACATTCCTCGGCGCCGATGCGGACAGCACGGACTTCGACGTGGACGTGGACACTTCCATGGACGGTTCCGACCTGTCGAACATCGACGGAGGCGCGAATCTGTACACCTTCCGCAATTTCGTCAATTTCTTCCTGGGCTTCGGCTGGACGGCCATCATCCTGCAGCCGTCGGTCAAGTCCACCGCCCTCCTGGTCATCATCTCCGTGCTCGTGGGCCTCGCCCTCGTCGCCCTGGTGATGTACATGTTCAAGTGGCTGAACTCCATGCAGCAGAGCGGCAACATCAACGTGTACAAGTCCGCGGTGGGCTGCCAGGGCAAGTGCTATCTCCGCATCCCGGGCGAACGCGGCGGCGAAGGGAAGGTCCAGATCACCATCCAGGGCGCCGTCCGCGAGTACAACGCCGTCACCGACGGGGACACCATCAAGACGGGCGCCTCCGTCAAGGTCATCGAAGCCATCGACGGCAACACGCTCCTGGTCGAAGAACTGAACTCTTATATTATCTGATATGGAACAACTGTACATCATCCTGATCGTCGTGGCGGTCGCCTTCGTGACGCTCGCCGCCATCCTGAAGCGCTACCGTCGCTGCCCTTCCGACAAGATCCTTGTCATCTACGGTAAGACCGGCAAGAACTCCACCGGTTCCATCTCCTCCGCCCGCTGCATCCACGGTGGCGCCGCCTTCATCTGGCCCGTGTTCCAGGATTACGCGTTCCTGGACCTCAAGCCCATCTCCATCGAATGCAACCTGACGAACGCCCTGTCCAAGCAGAACATCCGCGTGGACGTTCCCTGCCGCTTCACCGTGGGTATCTCCACCGAACCGGAGAACATGACCAACGCCGCGGAGCGCCTGCTCGGCCTGAGCGTGGACAGCATCCAGAACATCGCGACCGATATCCTCTTCGGTCAACTGCGTCTCGTGATCGCGACCATGGACATCGAGGAAATCAACGCCGACCGTGACAAGTTCCTCGCCAACGTCTCCACGAACGTGGAGGCCGAACTCCGCAAGATCGGCCTGAAACTCATCAACGTGAACGTCACCGATATCCGCGACGAATCCGGCTATATCGAGGCCCTCGGTAAGGAAGCCGCCGCGAAGGCCATCAACGACGCGAAGAAGTCCGTGGCCGAGCAGAACCGCTTCGGTGAGATCGGTAAGGCCGAGGCCGACCGGGACAAGGACATCCGGATCGCCGAGACCACCCGTGACACCCGTATCAAGACCGCCGAGGCGAACGCCCTAGCCGTCGAAGGTGAAAACAACTCCAAGATCGCCATCGCGAATTCCAACGCGACCCGCCGCGAGAAGGAGGCCGAGGCCGACCGCGTGGCCGTCGCCGCCGAGAAGGTCCAGGCCGCGAAGGCCCTCGAGGAAGCCTACAAGTCCGAGCGCGACGCGGAACTTGCCCGTGCCGCCCGTGAGGAGGCTACCCAGAAGGCCAATGTCGTGGTTCCCGCCCAGATCGAGAAGGAGAAGGCCATCATCGACGCGGAAGCGGAAGCCGAGCAGATCCGCCGCAAGGCGAAGGGTGAGGCGGACGCCATCTACGCCAAGATGGACGCGCAGGCGCGCGGTGTCCTGGAGATCCTCACCAAGCAGGCGACCGGTTTCCAGCAACTCGTGGGCGCCGCCCAGGGCGATGCGCAGAAGGCCGTCCTGATGATGATCGCCGACAAACTCCCGGACCTGGTGAAGACGCAGGTCGAGGCCGTGAAGGGCATCAACATCGACAAGGTCACCGTCTGGGACACCGGCACCGGCACCGACGGCAAGACCGCGACGTCCAACTTCATCTCCGGTCTGATGAAGTCCGTTCCTCCGCTGAACGACCTCTTCAACATGGCCGGCATGGAGTTGCCGTCCTACCTCAAGGGCGCTGACAAGGAGAAGCAGCCCGACGTGCAAGAGGAGGTGAAATAATGCCCATTGTCATCAATATAGACGTCATGCTGGCCCGCCGGAAGATGTCATCCGGCGAACTGGCGGAAAAAGTGGGCATCACCCCCGCAAACCTCTCCATCCTCAAGTGCGGGAAGGCCAAGGCCATCCGCATCACCACGATGGAAGCCATCTGCCGCGCGCTGGACTGCCAACCGGGCGACATCCTGGAATTCAGGCCCGGGGAGGAAACCCAGTCCGGATAAAATGCAGGAGCCGGCTCATTCGAGCCGGCTCCTTTCTTTGTCTTCGGGCCGAGGCCTAGAAGCGGTCCATCAGGGCGAAGATGCGGGCGCGGACTTCGTCGATGGTGCCGACACCGTCGATTTCGTTGTAGCGGCCGGTTTCCTTGTAGAAGCCTACGAGGGGTTCGGTCTTGTCGTGGTAGGTACGGATGCGGTTCTCCACGACTTCGGGGCGGGCGTCGTCGGCGCGGCCTTCGATGGTGGCGCGGTGCGCGATGCGCTCGTGGATCATGGCGTCGGGAATCATGATGGAGACGACGGCCGTGACGGCCTCGCCGGTCTTGGCGAGCATCGCGTCGAGGGCCTCGGCCTGGGCGATGGTGCGGGGGAAGCCGTCCAGCAGGAAGCCGTCCACGCCTTGGGCGGCCTGGAAGCGGGCCTCGATCATGCCTTCGACGACCTCGTCGGGGACCAGGGCGCCGGCCTCGATCAGGGCCTTGGCCTGGAGACCGAGCGGAGTGCCTGCGGCGATTTCGCTGCGGAGGAGTTCACCGGTGGAAAGGTGGCAGAGGTTGTACTGCTCTACCATGGCGCTGGCCTGGGTGCCTTTGCCTGCACCCGGAGGGCCGAAGAGGATGTAGTATTTCATATCAGATCTGAGTTTCCGTGTCCAGGACGTAGATGTCCTTGTAATTGCGGCCGAGCCCGTCGTAGTCCAGGCCGAAGCCCACGATGAATTCGTTCGGGATATCCATGGCCACATAGTCCAGGTTGATGCTCTTGTTGTACATCTCGGGCTTGAGCAGCAGCGTGCAGACCTTGACCTTGGCGGCCTTGCGGGCGTACAGGATCTTGACGAGGGCCTCGATGGTGCGGCCCGTGTCCACGATGTCTTCCACGATGATGACCTCCTTGCCGGTGATGTCGCCGGTCAGGCCCATGTCCATGTGCACGGCACCGGTGGACGAGGTGCCCTGGTAGGAGGACAGTTTGATGGACATCAGATCGACGTCGAAGTCCAGGCGCTTCATCAGTTCGGCGGTGAAGAGGATGGATCCGTTCAGGACGCAGAGAAGGACGGGGACGGTATCGGTCCCTTCGTAGTCGGCGTTGATCTTGGCGGCGACTTCGTCGATGGACTGCTCGATGCGCTCCATCGGGATGAGGGGTTTGAAAACCTTGTCGTGAAGTTTGATTCTGTTGTTCATGAGGCCGTGTTTTAGTCTTACAAAAATAATAAGAAAAACATAAAAAATCATCGAAAACATTTATTTTGGACTGAAACAACGCGCCAGGGAGACCGGAGTCCGGAAGAAAACCGTATTTTCGGTTCCATGAAGAGAAGACTCGTGCTGTTGCTGCTGCTGGCCGCCGCTCCGGTCGCGGCCCAAACCGATGAGACCGTCCGGGCGGCCCTGTTCCTGACCGGGGCGGACGGCCCCGAAGAACTGGACGACCGGCTTGTCGAGGAACTGGAATCCTGGCGGAACCGTCCCTTACCCCTGAACCGCGCCTCGCGGGCGCGCCTCCTCGAAAGCGGGCTCCTGACATCCTATCAGGTGGCTACGCTCGAGGAGTACCGCAGCGTGTCCGGAGATGTCCTGTCCTTTGCCGAACTGGAACTGGTGGACGGGTTCGGGAAAGAGGCGGTGGCGGTGCTCCGTCCCTTCCTTTCCCTGGAATCCACCCGCGTTCCTGGCGTGGCGGTCAAGGATACGCTCATCTTCCGCCATTCGGCCATCCTGCGCGTCACGCTGAAGGATGTGGGCGCGAAATACCGCCTGCAGGCTGGACGCATGGAGGCGGCAGGGGCCTGGAAAGGCCAGAGCGCGACGTTCTACGGCCTCTTCCGTCTCCGGAAGGGGAAGATACTTATCGGAGACTTCAACGCCCGTTACGGGCAGGGACTGGCCTTCTGGAGTGCCTTCCAACTCGCGGGCCTCTCCACGCTGGAGGCCTTTTCCAAGCGGGCGAACGGGATCGCACCGGCCTGGTCCTTCAACAGGACGGGCACGTACCGCGGCCTGGCGTGGGATTACACGGGGAAGCACGGGCAGTTTGCCTTGTTCGGTGCGCTGGACGGAACGGTAGGCGCCCATGCGGGCTGGCTGGGGCGCAGCGGACAGGCAGGCGTAACGGCTACTCCCAAGCGTGTCTCCCTGGACGGACGCTTCGGCTTCCGCGGCGTGGACCTCTTCGGCGAGGCGGCCTGGGGCGGAAACGCCTTTGCAGGCCTCGCCGGCACCCTGTTCCCGCTCGGGGAACACTGGAAAGGCGCCCTCCAACTGCGTGCCATCCCTTCCGCATATTCCGGCAAGAAGAACGGGGAGTACGGCGCTGCAGCCGGTCTGTCATACCTCTCGGACAGCCGGACATTCAAAGCATCCGTAACCATCGACGGCGCCCTTCTTCCCAAGCCGGAAAGCGACACCGGCCGCAGACAGGTGAAATCCACCGGCCTCCTGGCCTGGACCCTCTCGGAGAACTGGCTCCTCGAATCCCGCCTGGTCGTCCGCCTGCGCAATTACGACAGCAACCGGACGGACCTCCGGACCGATGCCACCTGGAACCGGGGGACCTGGACCGTCAAGGGAAGGCTGAATGGCGTCCACGACGGGGGATTCGGCATCCTGGGCTATCTGGAAGGGGGATGGAAACCTTCCCGCGGAGCGGTATGGCTCCGGTTCACGGGATTCGGAACCCCTTCCTGGCAGGCCCGCATCTACTGCTATGAACGGGATGCGCCGGGCAATTTCAACGCGCCCGCATATTACGGGACCGGCTTCTCGGCCATGGCCTATGCGGGGTGGAAGAAACGCCTGGGAAAGACGGACTTCAAACTCTATCTGCGGGGTTCGTACAAGTGGCAAAAGGAAAAGCCCGGCCAGGCCGGGCTCAAGTTCCAACTGATGGCGGACCGTTAGCGCCGTCCCACCTTCAACTGCTGTCCTTCGCGGATCCGGTCGCTCCGGAGGCCGTTCCAGGACTTGATGTTCTTGACGGTCGTGTGGTACCGGGCTGCGATCTTGCCCAGGCTGTCACCCCTGCGGACCTTGTAATAGACCCACTGCACCTTGGTGCTGGACTTGGCCGCCGGACGCCTGGCCGTCGCGGGCTGAGGCCGTCCGACATCGACGGAACCGGAGAACATCTCGGCCGCCTTGTGCTTGTAGATGGTGTCCTGGTTGTCCAGGAAGGCGTTGCTGTAGTTGAACGGGAGGCGGAAGACCTGCTCGCCCTGGGCACCCGGGACGATGTCCTTGTAATACTGCGGGTTCAGGTCGCGGAGGTCGTCGATCGGCACGCCGAGCACTTCGCTCACCTGGCGGAAATGGAGGTTCCGGTTGATCATGAACGTGTCCACGTGCGCAGGCATCTGCACCGGAGCGGGCTCCAGGCCGTATTCATTCGCATAGTTCACCGCGTACATCGCACCCACCATCGCCGGCACGTAACCGCGGGTCTCCCGGGGCAGGTAGGGGTAGATGGACCAGAAATCCCGCCTGCCGGCGCGCTTGATGGCCTTGTTCACGTTGCCGGAACCGCAGTTGTAGGAGGAGATGGCGAGGCTCCAGTCGCCGAAGATGCGGTAGGCGTCCCGCAGATAGCGGGCGGCCGCATCGACGGAGGCCACCGGGTCCATCCGGTCATCGATGTAGGAGTCGATGCGGAGGCCGTAGTTCCGGGCCGTGGAGTGCATGAACTGCCACATGCCGGTCGCGCCGACGCGGGAGACCGCCACCGGGTTCAGGGCGGACTCGATGATGGCCATGTACTTGAGTTCGAGGGGAAGTCCGTACTTGCGGAAAGTCTCCTCGAAGATGGGCATGTAATACTGCGCGAGGCCGAGGATCTGCCCCATGCGCGTGGGCATCTTCTCGGAGTAGAGGACCATGTAGTTCTTGACGGTCTCGTTGTAGGGCAGTTGGATGAAGGAATTCATCTTCTGCAGCCGCTCGATGAGCACCTGGTCCGGCACGCCGGAGGTGAAATGGACGCTGTCCATGTTGTACTCGCTCTGCGGGTTCTCCCGGATCTGGCGGTGGAGGTAGTAGATGCTCAGGAGACTGTCTGTGACGTCGTCCGTGTAGTCGAGCATATCGTCCTCCTGCCCTTCCTGGTAGTCGCCGCCGCCGAAGGCCGGGCTGTCGAAATAGTCGATGGCGCCTCCCATGCCGGCCGCTTCCTTGTCGTGGTCCTCGCGGTACAGTTCGTCCAGTTGGAGCCGGATGCTGTCACGCTCGTTCGCGTCGGTCTTCAGCCATTCCAACTCCTGCTGGATGGCCTCCAGGCGCTGCTTGAGTTGGACGTTCTCCCGCTCGAGTTCCTTGCGGGTCTTGCGTTCGGGTACGGGTGGCGCCGCTGCGGCCCGGAGCGGGCAGACGAAGAGGAAGGCCGCGAATATGATCGGTAACTTGTTCATCCTGAATCAGAATCTGAGGGTTAGTCCGACCCCCATGCCGGGGGCGGAGGCGAATTCCGGGGTGATGACCGTAGGCTCCACCCGGAGGGAAATGTCGTCGTCCATCTCGAAGTCCTGCATGTAGGCAAAGACGTTCGCATCGACGATCTGGACCACGTAGAACAAGGCGGTGGCCAGGATGGAGTAGTCCCGGTAGCGGCGGAAGAGGTCGCGGTAAACCTTCGCGTTCTCCGCGCTGATCGGGGGTTTCTCCACGTCCGGGTCCGTGCTGTTGGCCTGGTCGTAGATCCATTTGTAGCGCTGATAGTTGCGCCGGTTGGTCGTGTAGTAATAGATGCCGCCGGCCATCGCTCCCCAGTAGATGGGGATCTTCCAGTACTCCCCGTTGTACACCTGCCCGAGGCAGGGGAACAGGATGGAATACAGGGTGGCCTTGCCGGGGTCCGGTTTCCGGTCCGCAGGGAAAGTGGCGGTCATGTCCAGCAGGGAGCCCCACCACACGAGGCCGGCTCCGAGATAGGACAGGGTGCTGTACTGCTTGAATTTCGCGTCGCCGGTATTCTTGAACTGGTTGTTGAAATGGATGCCCAGGCCGACGCCGGCGCCGATGCCGCCGTAGATCACGGGCAGTTTCCAGTACTGACGGTTGTAGATCTGGCCGCCGCCCACGAACACGGTGGAACCCATGAACAGGTTCTGGACCTGCCCGGGGCGCTTGTGGGCGAGGCTGCCGAAATACTGCTTGAAACTGAACAGTTGGGAACTGTCCGTCTTCGCCTGCTTGGAGGTGTCTGCGTAGTTCTGCGAGAAGGCGTCCCGCTTGAACTGGTCGTCCCGCGCCTGTCCGTGGAGGACGGCGGGAACCAGCAGCGTGGCTACGAGGAGAGGGAGCAGGCGTAATTTCATGGAGGACTATCCGCGGTTAGGATCCAGGGCCTGCAAGAAACGTTCCATCTGCTCGTCCGAATCGAACCGGATGGTGATGGAGCCCTTGCCGGCAGGGGAGCGCTTCAGGGAGATGTTGTCACCGAAATAGCGGCCGACATTCTCCAGGAGGCGGTAGTACATCTCCGGAAGTTCCTGCGGTTCTTTCCCTTCCGGCTGGGGGAGACCTTTCTCCAGCGCACGGACCTTCTCTTCCAACTGGCGGACGGACAGACCGCGGCGGACGATGAGGTCACAGAGCATTTCCTGCGCGCCCGGATCTTCCACGCCCAGGAGGACCTTGGCATGGCCCACGCTCACCAGGCCCACCTTCAGGTCGTGCTGGACCTTGGCAGGCAGTTTGAGGAGCCGGAGTTGGTTCGCCACGGAGGCGCGTTTCTTGCCCACGCGGTCCGCCATCTGCTCCTGCGTGAGGCGGCATTCCTCCATCAGGCGCTGGTAACTCATCGCCACCTCGATCGGGTCCAGGTTCTCGCGCTGGATGTTCTCGACGATGGCCATCTCCAGCATGCCCTGGTCGTTGGCATCCCGGATGTAGGCGGGGATCATGTCCATGCCGGCCTTGATGCAGGCGCGGTAGCGGCGCTCACCGCTGATGATCTGGTACTTGGAACCCTTCCTGCGGACCGTGATGGGCTGGATGAGCCCGAAGGTGCGGATGGAATCCGCCAGTTCCAGGAGGGCTTCCTCCCCGAAACTCATGCGGGGCTGGAAGGGGTTCGGTTCGATGAGGTCCACCGGAATCCGGAGGACGTCGGCCGTGACTTCCTTCGCCGTGGTCCCGACCACTTCCTTGTTGATGTAACCGACCGGCTTGCGGATCTCGCGGAGGTCGGAGGCGTCGTCGCCGAGGAGGGCGCTGAGGCCTTTGCCCAGGCCATGCTGTACTTTCGCCATCAGATTTCTTCGTTCTTGGAGAGCACTTCCTCCGCCAGGTGGAGGTAGTTGGAAGTGCCGTTGTTGGTTACGTCGTAAAGGACAATGGGCTTGCCGTGCGAGGGCGCCTCGCTGAGCCGGATGGAACGCTGGATGATCGTGTTGAACACCAGGTCCTTGAAATGCTCCCGGAGTTGCATCACCACCTGGCTGTGCACCTTCGTGCGGCCGTCGAACATCGTCACCACGAAGCCCTCGATGGTGAGGCCCGGGTTGATGTTGTTCTGCACCAGGCGGATGGTCTGGAGCAGTTTGGCGAGGCCTTCCAGGGCAAAGAATTCCGGCTGGACCGGGATCATCACGGAGTCCGCCGCGGTGAGGCAGTTGACGGTGATGAAGCCCAGGGAGGGGGAGCAGTCGATGATGATGTAGTCATAGCGGTCCCGGATGGGCTGCAGGGCCTTCTTGAGATAGGACTCTCGGTCCGGCCACTTGATCATCTCGATTTCCGAACCCACGAGGTTGATGTGGGAGGGAATCATGTGGAGATTCTGCAGTTCCGTCTGGATGAGGGCGTTCTCCGCGGGGATGTCCCCCCGGATGACCTCGTACAGGGTGCGCTTCTCGTCGTTGTCCGGAGAGAAGTTGAGCCCGGAGGTCGTGTTGGCCTGCGGGTCCGCGTCGATGATGAGCACCTTCTTCTCCAGGACCGCGAGGGACGCGGCCAGGTTGATGGCCGTCGTGGTCTTGCCCACGCCGCCCTTCTGGTTCGCTATGGCGATGATTTTTCCCATATTCGTCGGTTGGTTGCCCTCGGATGGGCAAACATTCTACAAATATAGCAAATTATCCCCGCCCTTGCAAGGGAATGTTCCACAAAAAGTTCCACGGCCGGCTTTCTCCGGAATAATTTGGATTTGTAATAAGTTTTTCGCTTATTTGCAGTTGTGTGAGTTAGTAGTGCGGGGTAAGGCTTTCTGCAAGGCCGTTTTTCCCCGGTTACAAACTGAAATTTAACCTAATGTCTGACCATGAAAAGAATTAAGATTGCATTCTCGATTCTTGCCCTTACCGTCTGTTCGGCGCTTGCTGCCCAGAACATCACGGTGAAGGGTACCGTGACGGACGCCACGAACGGCGATCCGGTTCCCGCCACCTCCGTCATCGTCAGCGGCACCACGCAGGGTGTCGTCTCCGACGTGGACGGTGTCTATTCGATCAGCGCCCCTTCGGACGGCATCCTGATCTTCTCTTCCATCGGCTATGAGACCATGCAGGTCCCCATCCGGGGCAACCGCCTGCTGAACGTCGAACTGACTCCCAGCGCCGAATTCCTGGACGAGACCATCGTCGTCGCCTACGGCACGGCGAAGAAGTCCTCCTATTCCGGTTCCGCCACGATGGTCCGCGCCGAGGAACTGGCCCAGAAGCCCGTCTCCTCCGTGCAGCAGGCCCTCCAGGGCAAGATCCCCGGCCTGCAGGTGAGCACCGCTTCCGGCCAGCCGGGCGCCTCGACCACCTTCCGCATCCGCGGTACCGGCTCCCTCAACGCCTCTTCGGAGCCGCTCTATGTGATCGACGGTGTGGCTACGACGAGTACCAACTACTCCAAGAACGCCAATGATGCGAACACCACCACGAGCATCCTCTCCAGCATCAACCCGCAGGACATCGAGTCCGTCACGGTCCTGAAGGATGCCGCGGCCGCTTCCCTGTACGGCTCCCGCGCCGCGAACGGTGTCGTCATCATCACGACCAAGAGCGGCAAGGCCGGTCAGGGCCACATGAACTTCAACGCGGCCTACGGCGTTTCCGCCGTCCCGCGCCAGTATGAGATGGCGCATTCCGCAGACTACTACAAACTCATCTTCAACAGTTACCTGGAGTCCGGCAACGGCGCCCAATGGGCGAACGAGCAGACGCAGGGCACCCTGTCCTGGAATCCGTTCAACATTGCCCAACCGTTCGATGCGAGCGGCAACATCGCCAGCGGCGCCAAGGTCATCATCGACACGGACTGGCAGAGCGAAGTCATGAAGAAGGGTTACTCCCAGGACTACAGCATGAGTTACTCCGGCGGTACCGACAAACTCAACTACTTCTTCTCCGGCGGTTACTTCGACCAGACGGGTACCACGCCTACCGCGCGCTACACCCGTTATTCCGGCAAGGCCAACATCGAGGCCCAGGCGAAGCCCTGGCTCAAGGGCGGCATGAACGTCGTGTTCTCCTATGCGACGCAGAATTCCGAAGTCTCCCAGAGCGCCGGCGCCTCCCCGCTGTACAACGCCCTGGCCTTCCCGAACGCCGTCCCGGTGTACAAGGTCGATTCCAACGGCAACTATGTCCTGGACGAGGCCGGCGAGAAGCAGTACAACTGGACGAACCCGGCCGCCAAGGACTTCAACCCGGTGGCCATCCCGCTGATGAACACCAACAAGGCCAATACGGCCCGCCTGCTGGCTTCCTTCTTCACCGAGGTGAAGTTCATGGACGGCCTCACCGCCCGTACGACCTTCTCGCCCGACTACGTGTCCGTGTACGATATCTATTATTGGAACAAGTACCACGGTGACGGTCCGGCTTACAGCGGCCGCGGCGGCCGTACCCAGACCAGCGACCTGATGTTCACCAGCACCACCACGCTCAACTTCAACCGCACCTTCGGCCTCCACTCGGTGTCCGCCATGGCCGGTTACGAATACTGGCAGAGCCGGATCACCCGCTTCGACGGTTCCGCCACCGGCTTCGCCTTCGATTTCCTCCAGGAACTCGCCGGTGCCAGCAAGCCGCAGTCCCTCACTTCCTGGTACACCGACGCCGCCCTGATGTCCTACCTGGGCCACGCCGAGTACAACTTTGCCGAGAAGTACTTCGCTTCCGTTTCCTTCCGCCGGGACGGTTCCTCCGTGTTCGGTGCGGACAACAAGTGGGGTAACTTCTTCAGCGTGGGCGCTTCCTGGCGCATCAAGCAGGAGGACTTCCTGAAGGATGCCGACTGGCTGAGCGACCTCAAGTTCCGCGTCAGTTACGGTACCTCCGGCAACAACGCCGGCCTGAGCCGCTACGAGTCCCTGGGCCTGTGGACGGCCAGCGACTCCTATCAATACGGCTACAACTCCGGTCTCGGCCACACGAGCCTCTCCAACCCCGAACTGGGCTGGGAAAAGCAGAAGATGCTGAACATCGGCCTGGACTTCGGCTTTGCCGGAAACCGCATCAACGGTTCCGTCGAATTCTTCCGGAAGGCTTCCGACGACCTGCTCTATGAGTTCCCGCTCCCCGCATCCCACGGCCTCACCAGCGTGATGATGAACCTCGCCAAGGTGCAGAACCAGGGTGTCGAGTTCAGCCTGAACGCCACGCCCGTGCAGACGGCGGCCTTCAACTGGGACGTGAACTTCAACTTCTCCTACAACGCCGACAAGATCCTGGACCTCGCGGGTGACGACGACATCGTGATGGGCGACACCAAGAAGATCTGGAAGGTGGGGGAGAGCCAGTACATGTTCTACATGCCCACCTGGGTGGGTGTGGATCCCGCCAACGGCGACCCGCTCTGGAAGGGTGCCGAGGGGAACACGAACAACTACTCCATGGCCGAGTACGAGCAGCAGGGCCGCTCCACGCCGTGGGGCTTCGGTTCCCTCACGAACAATCTCTCCTGGAAGGGCCTGAGCCTCTCCTTCATGTTCTACTACAACCTGGGCGGCAAGTTCTATGACAGCCTGTACGCCAACATGATGCACGAAGGCAACAACTCCGGAAAGAACATCTGCGTGGACGAACTCAACGCCTGGACGCCGACCAACACCAACACCGACGTGCCGAAGTTCATCAACACGAACGACAACCAGAGCAACTCCCCGAGCACGCGTTTCCTCTATGACGCCACCTACCTGAAACTCAAGAACGTGAACCTCTCCTACAGCCTGCCCAAGAACCTGCTCAAGAAGGTGGGCATCCTGTCCGGCGCCCGCGTGTACTTCAACGCCGACAACCTGTTCACGGTCTTCAAGGACAAGCGCTACAAGGGCTATGACGACATCGACATCTTCGGTGTCGGCGGATATGACGCCTATGCGAACTACATCCCGCTCAGCCGGACCTTCACCGTGGGTGTGAATCTTACTTTCTAAATCGAAGTCGCTATGAAAAAGATACTTTACATCGCTGCGATCGCGCTTTTCGGACTGGTTTCCTGCAATAAGGACGTCCTGAATCCGGTTCCTTCCAACGCCGTTTCCGACACGCAGATCTTCTCCTCGGTCTCTTCGGCCGAGACGGCTCTCAACGGCGGTATCATGTATATCGGCTATTACCTGACGGCTACCCTGGGCACCATCATGTCCGAAGTGATGGGCGAGGACGCCCTGATGACCAGCGGCAACTACGGCATCGACACGTACAACTGGAACCTGTATTCCTACACCTATTCCCAGGTGCCCGAGGACGAGCCCTGGTGGTTCGGCTATGCGAACTACATCTGGCAGTATGACTACAAGGGCATCGACGCGGCGAACAACATCATCGCCTATGTGACGGACCTGCCCGACGAGGCCGGCAAGGAGAACCTCCTGGGCCAGGCCTATGCCCTGCGTGCCTACATGTTCCTGCGCCTGGCCCGCCTGTTCGCCCCGACCTATGCCATCAATCCCGAGGCCCCCTGCATCATCCTCCGTACGGAACCGGCCGACGGTGCTTCCGAACACATGCCGCGCGCTACCCTGAAGGCCACCTACGAGCAGATCCTCAAGGACTTCGACTATGCCCGCCAGCACTGCAACGCCAACAACGCCGCCTACTTCACCCCGAAGAGTTGCGCCCTGTTCATGGCGCGCGCCTATCTGGACATGTGCGACTGGGCCAATGCGAAGAAGTTCGCCGAGGAAGCCGCTTCCAACAACTTCTCCGGCAGCAACCTGATGAGCCAGGACGAGTACCAGGCCGGCTTCATGGACCCGAACGGGGAATGGCTGATGTACTACAACTTCAACCAGACCACCTCCAACTACTATGCGTCCATCCCGTCCTTCTATTACCTCGCGAAGGCCGCCTACAACGTGGACGAGACCGGCAAGGCCGATCCGGCCGACATCGAGTACCTGGACACCGCCCTCGAAGGCGACTTCTTCGAGGAGCCGCTCTACGGCTACAGCACCGTCCGCTGGACCAAGCGCTTCCGCGAGTCCTTCGAGGAGAGCGACTGCCGCAAACTCTTCCCGTTCTACTTCTACGCCGAGGACGGCTGGTTCACCAGCAAGTTCAGCCACCGCGACCTGTACATCGGTGACGCCGACTTCCCGCTGGCCCGCATCGCGGAGGCCTATCTGATCAAGGCCGAGTGCGAGGCGCAGACCGGCGGCAACGCCAAGGCCATCCTGAACGTGCTGCAGGAAGCCCGCGGCGCCTCGCCGACCGACGGTTCCCTGGAAAGCATATACATGGAGCGCCGCAAGGAACTGTACGGCGAAGGATTCCGCCTGCAGGACATCAAGCGCGAGCGCAAGGCCCTCGACCGTACGAAGGATCCGGAGCACTGGGCCTCCGTGAAGACCCTTCCGGCCGACAGCCCCCGCTTCATGCTGCCGATCCCGCAGAACGAGATGCTCTACAACAAGGCCCTTACCGCCGCTGACCAGAACGAATTCTGGAGGAAGTAATGGGAAAGACGACTTTTTGGGGAATGCTGCTGCTTACGGCAGCATTCCTTTTCGGTTCCTGTTCCGGCAAGCAGCAGGACGGGAAGGTCCCGTTCATCGACCGGGAAGTGGACGTCATGTCCTTCCTGACCGGTTTCCCGTACTCGACCTGGGGATTCTACCTCTCCGACGATGCCACGAAACTGTATTATCTGCGGAACGACGAGCCCAGCCCGCTGGTGATGCTGGACCTGGCGGAGAGCACCGACATCAGCCAGGGGGACATCATCTCTTCCGACGACTGGTCCAAGAAGAGTTTCTGGAACCCTTCCTGGAACGAGAAGGACGGATTCCTGTACTGGATGGGCGACCAGGCCAACGACGAGAAGATCGACCTGTACCGGATGGACCCGAAGACGGGGGAGACCACCTGCTTCACCGACGTCCCGTACATCTACGGATGGAGTTTCAACGACGCCAAGGACAAGGCCTTCTACGTGGCCCGCATCGACCAGGTGGGGGACGACCATGTCGATGAGTTCCACATCCTGGACCTCAAGACCCTGGAAGACCGGACCGTCTGCACCGACCGTCCGGACTTCCGGATGACCTGGACCGAGATCGCGTCCAGCCCGGACGACAGCGGCTGCCTGCTCACCGTCCTGAAGAACGTGAACCGGACCTATACGAACATCGCCTACCTGGACTACGCCACCGGCGAGTACAAGGTCATCACCGATCCCACCCAGGAAGCCTCCCTGGACGGCTGTGTGGTCATCTCGCCCTGGTATTCCCAGGACGTTGCCTACTTCCTGTCCGACCAGACAGGCTATGCCAATGTCTATTCCTTCAACCGCGTCACCGGCGAGGTACGTCCCGTGACGGCCTGTCAGCAGGACCTGAGCGCCAAGTGGCTGGAGGCCGACGGCAAGAAGTACCTGGCGACGGTCCGCACCAGCCCGGAGGGTTCCGTGGTTGCGGTCCTGGACCCGGACGGAAAGGAAATCGTCTCCGAACGGTATCCCGCCACGCTGACGCTGAAGACGACGGTGGGGAACAGGATGTACTTCTCCGTGGGGGCGACGGACATCCTCTTCCAGATCTGGACGGTGGAATTCACCGGCGGGCAGTTGAAGCAGTCCGTGCTGGTGGACCTGCCGGAGAAGACCAAGACCTCGATGGTCACTTCCCATGCGCAGAAACTGAGCATCCCCACCTTCGACATCGACCCGGCGACGGGGAAGACCCGCCAACTGCACGCCTACCTGATGGTCCCCGAGCATCCGCTTCCGGCCGACCAGGCGCGCCTGATGGTGATGTCCTTCTACGGCGGCGAGAACATGTACGACATGGAGCACCAGATCTTCACGGCGGCGGGCATGTACGTGCTCAGCGCCTCGCCCCGCGGTTCCAGCGGCTTCGGACGCGATTTCGCGGCCCTGAACGACCATGACCTGGGCGGAAACGAAACCATCGACATGATCTACTGCGCCCGCTATGTCTCCGAGATGCTGGGCATCCCGCCGGAGCGCGTCGGCTGCTTCGGCATGAGCCACGGCGGTTACGAGACCATGCGGCTGATGACCTTCCCCGGCGAGGTGAACGGTTTCAAGGCCTCCTTCCCGTTCGGGTTCGGCGTGGCGGTGGCCGGTTTCTGCGACATCATCTGGGAGCATTACCACTCCAACATCCCGGACTGGGACTACCTGGAGGCCGGTGACCCGGTGACCGAGAAAGACCGGCTCATGGACCGCTCGCCCATCAGCCACGTGGACAAGATCTCCGGTCCGCTGCTGCTCATCCACGGCGACCACGACGACCGCGTGGACATCGGCGGCTCGCAGATGCTCTATGACGCGTTGAAGAAGGAAGGGAAGCCCGTCGAGTTCCTGATCATGAAGGGCCAGGGACACGGTTACAAGGGCATCGACAACCAGATGCTCTATTACCGGACCATCCTGGATTTCATCGCCCGGAACTGACGCTAGACCGGATCCACATCGACCGCCAGATGGGCGGTGTACTTACGCTCCTTTCCGAACGAAAGGAGCGTTTTTTCGAGTGTTTTCTTCAGGGAGGTGAGCGCCTTGTTGCGGGCGAGCATCACCCGGATCTGGCGGATGGATTCCCCGGCGATGCGGTCCACCGCGGGGGCGTAGGGGCCGATGACGGCAGGCGGGGTGTCCACGTCGGAGAAGGCGGCGAGGATGGCGTTCCGGAGTTCCTTGGACAGGAAATCCAGCCGTTTTTCGTTGCTGTCCTTCAGGTTGACGTGGACCAGGCGGGTGTACGGGGGATAGCCGAAGAGCCGGCGCTCGGCGAGGAGGTCCGCGTCGTTGCCGCCTTGCAGGCGGGCATAGACGGGGTGCTCCGGTTCGCGCGTCTGGATGACGATCCGGCCGGGCTTGCCGCGCCGGCCGCTCCGTCCCCGGAACTGTTCCAGGAGTTGGAAGGCGCGCTCGTCGGCCCGGAAGTCCTGCTGGCCCACGAGGCTGTCGGCCTGGAGGACGGCCACGAGGCTGAGGCCGTCGAAGTCGAAGCCTTTCGTAATTATCTGGGTTCCAACAAGAATGTCGATGTTACCGTCAGCAAAACTTCGGATGATGCCGGCTTCCTCCGCGTCGGGCGTGTCGCCGTCCAGGCGGGCGATGCGCCGCTCCGGATAGAGGGCTGTCAGTTCCTCTTCCACCCGCTGCGTACCCGCCCCCAGGGGCTGCAGTTCCCCGTGGCAGGAAGGGCAGCGTCCGGTATAGGCTTCCGTATGACCGCAATAGTGGCATACCAGGCGGTCGGGCCCCCGGTGCAGGCTCATCGGCACGTGGCAGTGGGGGCATCGGGGAATCTCGCCGCACTCGGTGCATTGGACCGACGGGGCGTACGAGCGCCGCGCGCGAAGCACGAGGACCTGCTCCCCGGCCTCGAGCGTCTTCGTGATTTCGTGGAGGAGTTTCCGGGAAAAACTGCCGGTCATACCCCGTTTCCTCCGCTCCGCCACCGTGTCGATAAGGGTGATTTCCGCCTCTTCGCCGGTATGGAACCTTTCCTTCAGGTCAACTTTGACAAAACGCTTTGTTTCAGCATTGTATAAGGATTCCAACGAGGGCGTTGCACTACCCAGGATGACGTGCGCCTGCTGGATGACGCCCAGCATGATGGCGCTCTCCCGCGCATTGTACCGCGGGGCCGGCGCATCCTGCTTGTAGGACGTGTCGTGCTCTTCGTCCACGATGATGAGCCCCAGGTTGTGGTGGGGGAGGAACAGTGCGGAACGGGTACCGAGGACGAGATACCGGTCCGAAGTCCGGACGCAGGATGCCACCTGCGAACGGCGTGCGGCCGAAACGCCGGAATGGAATACCCGGACGTCGGGGAACACCGCGGCGATGCGGTCCTCCAGTTGCCGCGACAGGGCGATTTCGGGGACGAGGAAAAGGACGCTGTGCCCCTGGTCCAGCGTTTCCTGCGCCAATTTCAGGTAAATCTCCGTCTTGCCGGAGCCGGTGACGCCGTGCAGGAGGACGGTCTTGCCGTCTGCGAAGGCCTGCCGGGCGGCTGCGGCGGCCGTATCCTGGGCGGGGGAGAGGATGACGGGGACCGATTCCCGGGTGGGCGTTTCGCCCCTCAGTTGCGCCTCCACCGTTTCGATTTCCGTCCGGTAACGCTCCCGTGTATCGTCCCTCCGGGCCCGGTTCTCTTTCTCTTTCAGCCGCTCCAGACGTGATTCCAGCCGTTCCCGGATCCGCGCATCGACCTCTTCCTGGTCGATTTTCAAGGTGGGGTAGGCGGCCTTATAGACCTCGCCGATGGAGCAGAGATAATAGTCGCTGACGGCCCGCCAGAACTTGATTTCCTCGGGAAGGACCTTGGGCAGGCCCGCTTCCAGGGCGAGAATGGGCAGGATGCGGCTCTCGTCCGTCTGCGGCTGGACATCGACCGCCGAAACGGCCCCCACATACTCCTGCCGGGCAAAGCGCACGCGGACGCGGTCGCCGACATCGGCCCGGATCCCTTCCGGGAGACGATAGCACGGTTCCCACTCCAGCCGGAGCGGCAGGATGACCTGTATGTAGGTATGGTCGGCCATTTACGCCACTTTCTCGAATTCCTTCAGGGCCTTGATGGCCTTGGGGCAGAGAATCAGGATGGAGATGACGGTCACCCAGGCCATGAGGCCCACGCCGATGTCGCCGAGTTGCCAGACGACATCCGCCTCGCGCACCGCACCGAAGACCACCGCCGCGAGCATCAGCGCCTGGAAAACGCGGATTGCGATGCGTTCGCCCTTGCCTTCCCTCCCGCGGAACAGGTAGATGATGCTGGTTTCAGCATAGAAGTAGTAGGCCATGATGGTGCTGAAGGCGAAGAAGACCATCGCGATGGACACGAACTGGCTGCCGAAGCCCCGGAATACGGTATCCACGGCGCTCTGGGTGTAGTTCACGTAGTTGTTGGCCAATTCGGGCGCGCCGGCGTAGAGGAGTTCACCGTCGGCGCTCAGGATGTTGTAGGTGCCGGAGGTGAGGATCATCAGGGCCGTGGCAGTGCACACCAGGAGGGTATCGACATACACGGAGAAAGCCTGGGCGAGGCCCTGCTGCGCCGGATGGGGGACGTCGGTAGCCGCCGAGACGATGGCGCCCGTACCCTGGCCGGCTTCGTTGGAGAAGATGCCGCGTTTGACGCCCATGGCGATCGTGGAGCCGATGATGCCGCCGCAGATGGGGTTGATGCCGAATGCGTTCGTGAAGATGGAGGCGAACACGGCGGGGACGTCCTGGATATGGAAGCCGATGACCACCAGGGACATCAGGATATAGCCCAGGGCCATGAAGGGCGTGACGACGGAAGCGACCTTGGCGATGCGCTTCACGCCGCCGAAGACCACGAGGCCCAGGATGACCGCGAGGGCGATGCCGGAAACGAGGGGAGTGACGGGGAAGGCGTTCTTGACGGCCGACGAGACGCCGTTCGCCTGCACCGTCGTCAGGAAGAAGCCGCAGGCGACCAGGGTGATGGCCGCGAAGACGATGCCCAGCCAGCGCTTCCCGAGGCCGTGCTCGATGAAACTGAACGGGCCGCCGCGATAGCCGGAATGGTGCGGGAACTTGTAGATCTGCGCCAGGGTGGACTCGACGAAGGCCGTCGAGGCGCCGAAGAACGCCACGATCCACATCCAGAACACCGCGCCGGGCCCGCCGAAGGCGATGGCCGTCGCGACCCCCACGATGTTCCCGGTGCCCACGCGCCCGGACAGCGCGATGCAGAACGCCTCGAACGACGAAATCCCGTTCTCGCCCTCCTTCTTGGAGAACAGGGACTTGAGCATCAGTTTGAACCGGCGCACCTGCACGAACCGCGTCCGGAATGAAAAATACAGTCCGGCCACGATCAGCAGCACGACAAGCGCGGGATTCCACACGATCCCGTTGACCTGGGAGACAATCTTTTCTAGCATGATTCCAAAGATACGGAAAAAGTTTCATTTTCTCCCCCGTCCACGGCAAAATGAGGCAGTTACATCCCCTGTTCTGGTGCGAACCTTGACGTAGGTGCGCAAAGGGGTGGTTTTGCCCCGCGATTGGTGAATGTGGCCAATGGAGGTGCGCTGATGGCCGGTTTTGCCCCGCGATTGGGTGAAATGGTCGATGGAGGTGCGCTGATGGCCGGTTTTGCACCTTGTTTGGGTGAAATGGCCAACGGAGGTGCGCAAAGGGGTGGTTTTGCCCCGCGATTGGGTGAAATGGTCGATGGAGGTGCGTAGAGTGCCGTTTTTGCACCTTGGTTGGGGTGAAACGGGCAACGTAGGGGCACAGAGGGATAGTTTTGCCCCTACATTGTCATTTGGGCTTGGCGGATAGGGGGAAGATGGCATTGACCTTGTCCGGCGAGAGCCCGGAGAGGCGGGCAATTTGGGCGTTGGAGGCGTACCAGTCGTTCTTGAGTTTTACGGCCAGTTTTTTCTTTTCTTGTTCCGACAATTCCCGGGTGCTTTTCTTGCAGAAATGGTTTTCACAGATGCGCATCGTTACGACGAACAGTTCGTCGTCCGACAGGTTCGGATGCTCGTCCAGGCTACCCGCGACTTCCACCTGCGCTTCGACATTCTTGAACACCCACCAGGTGAATTTCCGGGCATGGGGGAACAGTTGTTCGACCAACTGATAATTCACGAAGCATTCCGGGGCGATCATCCCGTCGCGGACTTTGAAAGAACTGTCGAGGACCGCATCGGAGGAGCGGGTGATGCTTCTTCTTTCGCGGAAGGTCAATTCGCTGACAGGTTTCGATCCCAGGTGCGGAAGAAAGGGATTGAAATACAGATAGCCGCTGCTCCAAGGGTAAGCCAGCGGGTTCACATCGACCACGACCACATAGGGATTGCGGATGACATAGGCGATCTCATTCCGAAACTGGGACAAGGTCGTGATGGCCGACATCTTCGGGACGACGGCATCAAGCACACCGGGCCGCCCCTTTCTCGCGAGAAAATATGACAACCGTTTTTTCAGCCGATGGAAGAATTCCAGCCCATCGACCTCACTGCCCCGGAGGATGAAATGAAAGTGATTGCTCATCAGCACAAAAGCAAGAATGTCGATGTGAACCTCCCTGGCGATGATTCCAATGAAATTGATGGCCACCTTCCGCTCTTCGTCATCCTGAAAAATGAGTCCAGTTTCCAGCGGTTTGGTGTGTAAGTGGTAAAAAGGCCCGGCCTCGCGGAACAACTGTTCCTGCATTCTTTCAATCTGCCGCTCTGTCATCGGCGGCCAGGGGACGTACTGTTCCATCTGCTCAAATCATTCATTTTCGTCCCAAACATAGGAAAAGCGACGCGGCCGACAATGGAACGGACCGTTGTTTCAGTTCGATTTTTATGATTCTTACGATTTTTTATGTTTTTCTTATCCGCCATTCAACAAAAGTACCCCGCACGGACCAAAGAATGACCGGTTGTCGGCTACGCAAGGGTAATATCGCCAGTTGGCTCAGGCCGGGCAACGGAGGGGCACAGAGGCCCCGTTTTGCACTTTGGTTGGGTGAAACGGCCGACGTAGGTACGCAGAGGGGTGTTGTTGCACCTTGATTGGGTGAAACGGCCGACGTAGGTACGCAGAGGGGTGTTGTTGCACCTTGATTGGGTGAAACGGCCGACGAAGGTGCGCAGGGGGTGCTTTTGCCCCGCAATTGGGTGAGATGGGCAACGAAGGGGCACAGAGGGCCCGTTTTGCACCTTGGTTGGGCGTAATGGGCAACCTGGGTGAGTGGATGGCCAGTTTTGTCCTTTGGTTGGATGTAACGGTCAACGTAGGTGCACGGAGGGTAGGTTTTTGCTCCGCGATTAGGTGAAACGGGCAACGTAGGGGCACAGAGGGCCCGTTTTGCACCTTGATTGGGTGAAACGGGCAACGGAGGGGCACAGAGGGCTCGTTTTGCACCTTGGTTGGGTGAAACGGCCGAAGTAGGTGCGTAGAGTGCCGTTTTTGCTCCGCGAACGGCGCACAAGCGAACGGCGCACGTGCGAGCGCCGCGAAATCAAGGGAAGCACGGAAGCACGGCGCCCGCGCCGCGCGCCTATTCCGACATGTTGGGGACGCGGTGGGGGATGGGGAGGGGGCCGAAGGAGAAGAGGCGCTGGGCGTTCAGGCCCAGGAAGGCCTCCTTTTCCGCGTCGGTGAGGAGCGGGCTCTTCAGGAGGAAGTCGTAGGACATCTTGTAGGTGATGGCCGTGATGGTGCGGGGGTAGTCGGAGCCCCACATGAGTTTGTCGATGCCCACTTCGTCGGCGGCTTCCCGGATGGCCTGGACGGCCGAGGGGAAGGGGTAGAATTCGTCGTTGAAGAGCCAGGTGATGCCGCCGCATTCCACGTGGACGTTGGGGTGGCGGGCCAGGCGGATCTGCTCCATCCAGCCGGGACGGGTGACCATGCCGAAGTGGCCGATGACCGTGACGAGCCTGGGGCATTCGGCGATAACCGTTTCCATCTCAGGAACTTGGAGGTCTCCGTCGGCCAGTTCCACATGCAGGATCAGGCCCCGGTCCTCCATCAGGCGGAACATCGCCATCATCTCGGGACTGTCCAGCCGGACGCGGCCGGAGGGCAGCAGCAGCCGGGCGGCGGGAATCTTGATTCCCCGGAAGCCCCGGTCGATCAGGCGCTGCGCCTCGGCGAGGAAACCGGGCTGTCGGAACTCGCACATCCCGAACACGAAGAACCGCTCCGGATACCGCCGTGCGACATCCTCCAGGTAATCGTTCTGGAGACCGTCGATGAACTCCTGCGTGACGACCGCGGCCGACACCTGCGCATAATCCATGTTCGAGAGGAACACCTCGGCCGTGTTCCGGCCGTCGGTCATAAAGGGCGGAAGCATCTGGACTTCCTTGCCCATGAACATGCTCCGACCGTTCGGGAGCGGCCGGATCTCCTTCCCGTCCACGACGGCCTCCTGGCGGAGCCAGAGGTGGCTGTGGGCATCGATAATCAGCATAGGATCAGGTATTTGCCCAGGAGACGCGGAGTTGGTCGCCGATGATTTCCCGCACCTCTTCCACGAGTTGCAGGTCGATGGGCTCGTCCATGTAGGCCACGTTCTTCCGGAGGTTTTCAGGTTTGGTGGTGCTGAAGAGGGTGGAGGCGATGCGCGGGTTCTGCAGGGAGTACTGCATCGCGAGTTTCTCGATGGGATAATCCTTGGAGGCGCAGTGCGCGGCTGCCTTCCGGCAGGCCTCGACGAGCGGCTTCGGCGCCGGATGCCAGTCCGGGACGCCCCGCTGCGTGAGCAGGCCCATCGAGAACGGGGAAGCGTTGATCACCCCCACGCCGTTCTCCTCGAAGAAATCCAGGAAATCCACCAGTTTGTCGTCGTTCAGGCAGTAGTGGCAGAAGTTCAGCACGCTTTCCACCGTTCCGGCCGGGACATGCTCCACCATCCATTTCAGATTCTCGAGTTGCAGGTCCGTGATGCCCACGTGCCTGACGACGCCCTCCTCGCGGAGGCGGACCAGGGCGGGAAGCGTTTCCCCGGCGACCTGGTCGAGGTCCGAGAACTCGATGTCATGGACATTGATCAGGTCCACATAGTCGATGTTCAGACGCTCCATGCTCTCATAGACGCTGCGGGTCACGCGCTCGGCGGAATAGTCCCACGTGTTGTGCCCGTCCTCGCCGTAGCGCCCCACTTTCGTGGACAGGAAGAACTTGTCCCGCGGGATGTCCTTCAGGGCCTTGCCGAGGACGGTTTCGGCCTTGTAATAGCCGTAATAAGGGGATACGTCGATGAAGTTGATGCCCGCGTCGATGGCGGCGAACACGGCGTCGATGCCCTTCGCCTCCTCGAAATCGTGGAAGACGCCGCCCAGGGAGGAGGCGCCGAAACCCACCACGGAGACCTTCATGCCGGTCTTGCCCAAGTCTCTGTAAATCATATCGCTGAACCGTTAAAAACCAACCAGGATCCGGAATACCTTTCCGGGATTCTCATGCCAATGCCGCATCGCATCCGCCGCCTCTTCGGGCCGGACCACGGAGGTGATGAGCCTGTCGTACGGGCAGGTACCCTGCTTCAGATAATCCACGACGGCGCGGAAATCGTCGGGCTGCGCATTGCGGGAACCGCAGATGTCCAGTTCCTTCTTGACGAAATCGGCGGTGCGGAAGGTCGTCTGGTCCTTGGCATAGCCGATGAAGACGACGCGTCCCGTGAACCCGGCATTGGCGATGGCCTGCCGCTGCGTCACGGGCGAGCCCACGGCTTCGATGACCACATCGGCAAGCAGCCCGTTGGTCATCTCGGAGATTCCCTCCTGCACGTCCTCATACGCGGTGTTGACCGTGTATTTCGCCCCGACGGCCTGGGCCACTTCCAACTTCTCATCGTCGATGTCCATCGCGACGACCGTCGCCCCGCGGAGCGCGGACGCGATGATGGCGCCCATGCCGATCATCCCGCAGCCGAACACCGCCACGACATCCTTCTCCTTGACCTGTGCCCGTTTCACGGCGTGGAACCCCACGCTCAGGGGTTCGACCAACGCGCAGTCGCGCACGGCAAGTCCTTCGGTAACAATGACTTTCTGCCAGGGAACCACGAAGAATTCCCGCATCGCGCCGTCCCGCTGGACGCCCAGCGTCTCGTTGAACTCGCAGGCGTTGAAACGCCGGTTGCGGCAGGCGGCGCAGTGCCCGCACGCGGTGTACGGGTCCACGGTCACGGTCATGCCGGGCCGGAGCGTTTCGGGAACGCCGGGGCCCACGGCCTCGATCTCCGCCCCCACTTCATGCCCCGGGATCACGCCGGGTTTCGCCATCGCATTCCCTCCGCGCCAGGTGTTCAGGTCACTTCCGCAGAATCCCACATACCGGATCCTGAGCAGCACCTCACCCTCCCCGCACGCGGGTTTTTCCACGTCGATCACGTTCAATTCGAACGGCTTGGTTATCTGAATCGCTTTCATAACGAACAAATATAAGAAAACTTCACGGTTTGTCGTACGGACAAGTGTGGACGATTCGGAGAAAATGCGTATATTTGAACTCTTGGAACCTGTACTGAGAAATAGTATATGAAAAAGATTCTGATTCCGCTGCTGGTCCTGCTGGGTCTTGCTACCGTGCAGGCGGAAGCGCAGGACCTGGTGCACTACAAGCGAATCGTCAAGGAACTGAGTTCATCCCGATATCAGGGCCGCGGCTATGCCCGCGACGGGGCCAACAAGGCCGGCAAGTATCTGGAAAAGGAATTCCGCCGGGTGGGCGTGGATGCGGTCACCCGCCAGCATTTCACCCTGGACATCAATACCTTCGCCGGGCGGATGAAACTGTCCGTGGATGGCCGCAAGATGGTCCCCGGCACGGATTTCACCCTCCGGGAGTATTCCCCGGGCGTCCACGGGACCTACAACCTCTATCACATCGACACGCTCAACTACAACTCCGAGAAACTGTTCCAGGACCTGGCGCTGCCGGAGAACCGGGACGTTTTCGTCGTGTGCGATTTCTGGTTCACGTACAAGCACAAGGAGGATTTCCAGAGACTGCAGAGTGCCGACGGCTGCACGAACGCCGGCCTCATCCTCACCTGGGACGAACCCCTGAAGTTCTACAAGGCATACGGCGAGAAGGTGAATCCCAAGCCCGTCCTCTGGCTCCTCTCGGAGCAGATTCCGCGGGGTTCCAGGACCATCACGGCCGATATCGACAACGAGTTCCTCCCGGGCTACCGCTGCTTCAACGTCATCGCTTCGGTGGAGGGCGCAAGCCACGACAGTTGCTACGTGTTCACGGCCCACTACGACCACCTGGGAAACCTGGGGCGCCGGTTGTATTTCCCCGGTGCCAATGACAACGCATCCGGCACGGCGACCATCGTCACGCTGGCCGAATATTTCGTGAATCACCGTCCCCGGTTCGACATGTTCTTCATCGCCTTCTCCGGCGAGGATGCGAACCTCCGCGGATCGGAATACTACGTGCAGCGCCCGGTCTCTCCCATGGAGCGGATCAAGTACCTGGTGAATGTCGATATGATCGGGGACAACAACCCCGTCCTGTACTGCGAGACCAGCGACCAGGGCCAGCGCGGCTTCGAACTGTTCGAACGCATCAACGCCGGGAAAAACTATTTCCAGTCCCTGAACCATGGCAAACTGGCGGCGAACAGCGACCATTACCCTTTCGCCACGCACGGCATCCCCTGCATCTTCCTGGAGAACGAGAAAGGGGACGCCTTCCCGTACTACCATACGCCGCTGGACAACTGGAAGAACGCGGTCTTCGACAGTTATGAGCCGGTGTTCCGGCTGATCGTGGATTTCATCGAACAATACTGAACTTTATACCCAAGCCCCATGCTTATCGTCCTGAAACTACTCGGCTCCATCGCCCTCCTGATCTACGGCATGAAAGTGATGAGCGAGGCCCTCCAGAAACTGGCGGGTCCGCAGTTGCGTCACCTGCTGGGCGCCATGACGACCAACCGCTTCTCCGGCGTCGCCACCGGTGCCCTGGTCACCGTCGCGGTCC